>BNJS01003564.1_pt1 | contig 128796 bp, 174 predicted proteins | sample 8540461 | NCBI WGS metagenome assembly BNJS01 (sample SAMD00202454, study PRJDB9452) | human saliva metagenome | isolation source: human saliva | place: Japan
GCCACATGTATACAGAAGCCAAAGAGTCTGTGGGTGGTATCCCAAACCAGTCGGGGACTGATTTCACTCCAAGGATTTCATCAGGAAACATTGGTGGCGATAATACTGCAGGCGAAACCGGCATTGTAGAGGGAATAGCCTATGTGAGCGTGCTTGGTGTGGAGGAATGGGAACCAAACATAACCGATGACAAGTCCCACAGCAAGTGCCAAAGAAGCTGCAGGACATCCGAATATTGGGAATCAGCAGAATCTGGGTGATAATCGAGAAAGGGTGGTACCAAAGCCTTGATAAGGAAAGATATTTTCGAAGGGAACCTGGTGAATTTTACATAAAGGGCATAGCCTAGAATTATCGCCTCAGATATTTAAAAGATCTTTTTTTTCCGAAAAGAGAAAAGTCAGAACATCAGCAGGAGGCCAAGTACAGCTTCTCCTGTCAAAATCTGATCAAGGATACAGAGGCCCAGGGAAAGGCGTAGCATCCTGCATTGCGCGCCCGCCGCCTACCACAAAATAGTCCAAATCAAAATATCCGGTTGCATAATGACTTCACACCTTCAAAACGCCCAGAATGGTTGGGTAAGACTGATGAGCATGTTCAAAGAAAGGTCAATGGACATTAAAAGATGCACGCTCCCAGTTCGAGAAAATGATGTAAAAGCAACTTGGTTGTTTTCAGTTTTCATGAAAAATTTGCTCCTCTCACTGCTGTGAGGGGATTCTTCTAGCCGATTCTCCAATAGCAGAACTATTACGAAATAGTGCAAGCAGAGATAAGCAATTATAAGATTCTGACACCTCGGAAGAGACTTGCCCTTTCTTTTGACAGACTTTGTGCTATCTTGGTACGGCTAAAGCTGTACCCTGACAAAGTAAGCAAGTATTTTCAGTAGCGCTATGCATTATGAAAACCAAGGAATCCTCAAGAGGGATAGATCGAACGCATGGTTGGCAATCATGCAGAAAGAGGAGAAAATGAGAGAAGGTACCATCCAACTTATCACCAGAGCAACCGTAACATGTAACTGTGGAAACACATTTGCCATATCAGGATCCACAAAGCCGAAATCACGTGGATCTGTTCCAAAGTGTCATCCGTTCTACGCAGGAAACCAGAAGCTGGCATCCAAGCAGGGTAGAATCGGATAAGTTCAATAAGCAGTTTGGAATGCAGCAGCAGTAAAAGCAGGGCCTCGGCCCTGTGCTTTTGTTAATCTTTATGAAAAGCGTGATACTTTCTTGGGAACGATTGTTCCAAAGGCCGGTACTTTAGTATAATTCTTCCGATTCCGGAAAGATAATTGGTTTATTTTCCATTGAAACTCTGTGTGTGTTGAAAATGCTCGGAGTTTGAGATCATCTTCAAAATAGAAAAGAAAAGAATAGAAATCTTTTAGTATAGCCGGATGGTAAGAGCTTTGGAAAGGAAGAAATTTGGAAAATCAGGACATGGCGGTATCGGCGGTCAGGCAGTGATCGAAGGCATTATGATGAAGAATAAGGAGGATCTATTCCGTTGCGGCACGAAAGCCGGATCGGCGTATTGATGTGATACAGGAGAGTATCTGTCTCCCACGGTGACAAATACCCTTTCTTCCGCCTTCCTTTTGCGGGAATTTTGTCCTTTTACGATTCTATGGCACTGGATGAAGTGCCTTAGTCACAGTGCCAGCTGTGAGGGATGATGAGGGAAGCGAGCCGGGAGAAGTTGGAGCAGTTTTGGACAAGCTTTTCGGAAGAGAAGGTGCGACAGGGTGCTTTCCGTGTAGTGATGATCTTTTTCGCTGCTATGGCTCTGTTTATTTTTGTGGCTTTGCCCACCATTTTAAGCAAGCTTTTGATGAAGAAATTTCTTCCTATTGAATCGGCTCTGGCCTTCTTGGAGGGCTTGTGTATGTATTTGATTTTGTGTGTGCATCGCTGATTTCCGGAGCTGAGGATATCTGCAGGACCTTTGAGATACTGCATGCGGAGCACAATGCACTAACCTGGTGGGGAGCATGGACTGGACTTAACTAGTGGACAATGTGAAGGGCGAGCACAAGCAAGGTGGTACCAGCTTTATTTTTCCATGTGATGATGATTTTATCTTCCTTTGCGTTTTTGCATTTTATGTTTCCCTATTTTAAAGATACTGTCTTGCCCTTTGATTCCGAGATTGCGTAACGCCATGAGTCAACTGCGGGGAATGGTGGGACAACCTCTTACCCGCTCATTTTTATTCCCGGTATGTGGATGCAGGCTTAAATCCACCAAGGAGCCGGAGCGGGACGAGAAGTGGCTATTGCGGTGGAGTGGTCTTGACTGGAAAGCCTTTCAGAAGAAGGCCTTCCGGAGAAGGTAGTTTGAGCAGGCGGTTTCGAAAGTTCGATTTCCGAGCAGGCGGCCTCTGGGAATGCGAATCTAGAGCAGACGGCTTCAAAACCGGCTCTGGGAATGCGGTTTCGGAAATATGATTTCCGGGCAGGCGGTTTCTGAGGAAGGGGAAGCTGTGATGAAGATTGGATAGCTTCTCAAGCAGTCTGGGCTTTCCAGCTTTTACAAAGCAAGCCTGCAAAAATAGAAACAACGGGGAAGAAGCTCCTGTGTAGCTGGTGAAGAAGAGGGAGAGGGCATTGAAGTCCGCCTCCTTTACAGGAAAGCTTTTCTGAATACCGCAAGCTATCTTCTGGAAAAAAGAGCCTGCGTATGGACAGGAAAATGTGGAAGCAGCTTACATTGAACAAAACGGAAAATATTGGGAAAAGTTAAGCATTCTTTTTTGAAAACTTTTGAAAAAGTGAAGATGATTCCTTACACAAATTCTGGGAAGACAGTTTATGACTGGATTTTTTTTTTTGTCAATGAAGATGTAGTATTGATTTCGGCAGATAATAGAGTGTTTGGTGGATTTAAATTGGAAGATCAGCAGACTAAGGAATATAGGCCGGAAAAAACTTTTGCGTGGAAAAGTTAAATTGGAGCATGCTCTAACAAGATGAGGATAATGTGGAAAATGAAGCAAATTCTTCTGTCCCTAAATATTTTGGACCCATGCACAGGCAGCGGCTGCATCGATTTCTGTGGCAGCATTTGCCCCATCAGGAACCGCTTTTGGATGGACTCTCGAAAGCGCTTTGGCGGTGGCCATGCGAAAAGCATTTAGGGATAATGTTGCGCTCTTGCAAAGTGACTTTATTGACGTGCAGGAAAGAAATCTTTTCCCACTGCCTCCAACCTCCCTCATACTGCCAGCAGGGTGATTGGCCGGATCGGGAGGTTTCGGGAGGAGCCCAAGATGGTGCATTGCTGACGAGCTGACTGGTCTTTTATCGCCGGACTGCCAGGGAGGCAAAGGCGGATTTTGCTCGGGAGTGGCTTTACCTGGAAACTGGCTATGACCAGGAGAGAGCGTAAAAGACATTTTCCATAAAAGTAGAAGGATATGAAGCGGTGGAAGTTTTCCGGATCTTTCCGAAATCCCAGGAGGTCTTTGAGGGATTTTCCCCGTACAAAGAGCCTGCGTCTACTGAAGAAAGAGTGGATTTTTATTTTGACTTAGGCTTCTTAGGGGGCATTATCGTGAGAAACAGCACTATCAGGGAGAGAAACAGTAGTTCTTTCTTCGACACGATATGCCCAATCTATTAGTATAAGGATTGGTGATTTAATTCCATGGATTCTTAAAGGAATCGAATTGCTTTCGGGCAGTTTGCGTAGGCTTGCAAAAGGAGAAAGAGAGGTAAGATGAGCCACTTAGAGATTGAGAAGGTCATTGGAAGAGAGATTATTGACTCCAGAGGAAATCCAACCGCTGAGGCAGAGGTTATGCCGTCTGACGGAACGACGGAAGAGGAACCGCTCCTTCCGGTGCATCCACAGGAGAATTCGAAAGCACTAGAGTCAGAGACGGAGATAGTCTCTGTTTCGGCGGAAAGGGTGTTGCTAAGGCTGTTGAGAACATCAACACCATCATCAACGACGTTTTACTGGGAATGGATCCTATGGACATTTATGCCGTAGATCAGGCTATGATCGAGGCTGACGGAACCAAGGACAAGTCCAAGTTGGTAGCAGCGCAATCCTTGCTGTTTCTATCGCAACCTGCAAGGCTGCAGCAAACGCTTTAGACATTCCTCTTTACCGTTTCTGTGCGGAGCAAACGGAAACCGTCTTCCCTGTTCCTATGATGAACATCTTTAAACGGTGGAGCACACGCTACCAACTCCGTAGACACTCAGGAGTTCATGATTATGCCTGCGGGCGCTCCTTCCTTCCGTGAGGGACTTCGTTGGTGTACCGAGGTATTCCATGCTTTACAGAAGATCTTAAAGGATGAGGGAAATACCACTGCAGTAGGAGATGAGGTGGTTTCGCACCAAACTTAGCTTCCGATGAAGATACCATTGAGCACATCTTAAAGGCTATCTGCCGCAGCAGGCTATGAGCCCGGTAAGGATTGTTCTGGCTATGGATGCAGCTCTCCGAGTGGAAGAGCGAAAAGGGTGGCGCTTTCACCATCAGCCAAAGTCCGTAAGGATTTCACCCTGATGAGCTGATTGCTCACTGGAAGTCCTTAGTGGAGAAGTATCCTATCTACTCCATCGAAGACGGTCTGGACGAGGAAGACTGGGAAGGTTGGGAGAAGATGACCAAGGAGCTTGGCGACAAGGTTCAGCTCGTTGGTGATGACCTTTTCGTAACCAATACCGAGACTTTCCAAGGGAATTGTTGGGATGCGGAAACTCCATCCTGATTAAGTTAAACCAGATCGGTTCCGTATCCGAGACCTTAGAGGCTATCAAGATGGTCTGCCAAGGCAGGATACACCGCTATTTCTTCTCACCGTTCCGAGAGACAGAGGATACCACCATCGCTGACCTTGCAGCATTGAATACCTGCCAGATCAAGACCGGGTGCCCTTCTCGTTCCGAGAGAGTGGCAAAGTACAAACCAGCTTCTTCGTATCGAAGAGGAACTGGGTGCAGCAGCATGCCATCCCGGATTCGGCGCATTCAACAGAAAGTAATCTACACCATAAACCAGTCTCTCCGTGCTTCCTACGGAAGATCGGTTTGTGTAGTGATTGTAAAAATCAAAACAATAGAATTTTTGCAATATAGGTCGGAATGAGGTGTCTGAGCCCGTCGGTACTTGCGAAAAACAAGAGAAACGCAGTTTTTCGCTTAGTATCCGCTATGTGGCGAAGCTAGCGAGCGTGCCCCCTACTCTCAGACCTATATTGCTTAGAAAAATTGTTTTGATACAATTCTTATTTTTAATAGTCTTTTCTCGTTTTTCAAACTTACACTATTTTGTCTTTAAAAATCCCTATACCCACACAATTCCTCCGCTGATACCATTTATAGAATTATTATAAATGTTCTTCTCTTTTGTGGCATGGAAGTATTAGAAAGAAACTTACCAAGGAGGGAAAATGAAATCTTTACGGAATACGCTTATCTTATCCATCTTGCTACCGATACTGGTAGTTTTTTGCTTGGCTTTGTCTTCTGCTGGTTTAGTGGAGAATAAGAGCACAAAAAGAAGGAGATGCGGCTATGGAATCCGCAGCAGTGCAGATGGGAAGCGCGTGGATACTATTTTTATCTGAAATTGAAAACCAGAATAGGTGTTATCGAATTGGCGGGTAACAGATATTCCGGACCAGAACAGAATTCAGGCAAAGGATTTTGGATTACTTTAAGTCCTTTGAGGGCAATATGAATAATCTTTTGGTAGACGGCACCAAGGATATTCCCGGCCTGCAGTCTTCATATGTTCGTTACGATCCGGCATTAACCTACGGTACTTCCGGAACCTTTTATACCGATACGGATGGAGACGGAAAGCTGGAGGCGGTTACCCCTACAGATTTGGCTGCTTAGTGAGCCTAGGATACGGGAGCATGTAGGCTGGTTCTACAACCCTTGGCCAACAAAAAGCCACTTGATGGAGCCCACTTTAATGCCAACATTTCCAAGAACATCATTTCCTATGTGGTTCCCTTCTATCTGAAAAATGGAGACAACTACGGTGTAACCGGTGTGGACTCTGACTTTGCCTCACTTGGATGATTTGTTAAAGAAAAATCAGAAGCATGAGGGAGACAGCAGTTTTCTAATCAATGCGGAGGGTAAAATCCTCTACCATGCCCAGTATCAAAACGGTGAGAATTTCCAGGAGATTGAAGACGGTAAGTATGCCGATGCGTTCAAGGAAATGCAGGATAAGGACCACGTGTTTTGTCCATGAAGGAAGCGGAAAGTCCTCCATTTTTAATGGGCTTTTACCACCTGGAAAACGGATGGAAGATCGTGACGGTGCTGGTTACTATGAAATCTATGGAAGCTTGAGAGCTTTTAAAAATGACTTTTACGGTTTTTCTATCTTCTTTGCAGCCTTTATGTTGGTTTTGGCTGTCTTGGTAGGAAATCGTATTGCTCACCCCATTGTGAAGCTTTCCAAGTCTGTGGAAAGGATGTCTCAGGGTGCTTTGGATGAAAAGAGATTACCGTAAAAGATCAGACAGAGATTGGCGCTTTGGCACAGTCCTTAGAAAGCTTGGGCGAACAGTTAAAGAATTATAAGCTTTACATCGGAGAAATTTCTCAGGTATTGAATCAGATGAGTGAGGGAGAACTTTCCATTTCCTTACAGCATGAGTATAACGGAGAATTTGCTTGCATCAAGTGGCTTTAAATGCCTTTGTCCGGAAAGCTTATCGATTTGATTGGAAATATTCAGATCTCCTGAAAGAGTTTCGAGTTTCAGTGAAATGTGGCAAACAGTGCCCAGTCCTAAGCCAGGGTTCCATTGAACAGGCAGGAAGCATTGAGCAGTTATCCGAGAGAATTCGTGCGATTTCCGACCATGTGGAAAGAGAGTGAAAAATACCAAGCTTGCCAACGCGGAAGCTCATAGTACCCAAGGCGAGGTAGAGAAGGCTGACCAGCAAATGCAGAAGATGCAGAAGGCTATGGAGGAAATTTCCGATAAGTCCGGAGAAATTTCCAAGATTATCAAGACCATCGACGATATTGCTTTTCCAGACCAATATTTTGGCTTTAGAATGCAGCCATCGAGGCGGCAAGAGCCGGAAGCTACGGTAGGGCTTTGCAGTAGTAGCGGATGAGCGTAGGAAACCTGGCACAAAAATCCGCCGATGCGGCAAAGGATACCACCACCCTGATTGAGGAAACCGTACGGGCCGTGGAAGAAGGAGCAAAGCTTGCAGAGCATACAGCAGTTTCTCACAGCATGTGGTTAAGGGCTCTGGTCAGGTCAATGATTTGGTAAAATGAAATTGCTAAGGCAACAGAGGAACAGGCAAAAGGCCGTATCCGATGTACGAGAAGGCATTACAGCATTTCCGATGTGGTACAGAGAAATACAGCTACTGCAGAGGAAAGCGGTGCTGCTAAAGCGAAGAGCTGAACCAGGAGGCTAAGGCACTGGAGAAGCAGGTGGCGGAATTTAAAATATAAGATAAGGCAGGATTGACTTTCGAAGTCGCGTCCTGCAGCATAGGTTCGAAACAGGGCACGCTCGCTAAAGTTCGCCCAGCGGGTAGTACTAAGCGAAAAACTGCAGTTCCTTTGTTTTTCGCAAGTACCCACGGGATCAGATTACCCCTTACTTCCAAAACCCATGCTGCAGGAGCGCTAGACTTTAGGCTTTCCTGCTTTTTGTATAATGAAAAACTCGCGCCACTGGTGCGAGAAATGGAGATACAAAAGAGATTGTATTTCATAGATGAGCAAGAGACCTGAAGGTTTAGCCTTGAAACAAATGATTATTGGAAGGGGTTTTTATGTTTTCCAAAATGCTTTGTGACTGGGGGAGCGGTTTTTGGGAGGACTCTCTTTGGAGAGATTGCAAGAGCACTGTCAAGAGATTTATGCTCTTGTGCAAGAAGGAGATCCGCTGAATTCTTATATCCCGAAGGGATCTCATGTGATGAGGGAGACCTGCGGAAGAGGAGAGTGTAGAAGCTTTTTGGCTACTGCGATTCCGATTCCCCTGGTCTTTCATTGTGCCGGCATTATTTCCGTGGCAACTAAGCCCGGAGAGCAACTGTATCAGGTGAATGTGAAGGCACAAGGCGGATTCTTAGACATTGTCTTCGGAAAAATGTGAAAAAGACTGATTTATGTCAGCTCCGTCCATGCCATCCCCTGAAAAGAAGGAGGGAGAGTATATCACGGAGGAAGCCGCAATTTCCCCGGAAACGGTACGAGGGGCTTATGCGAAAACAAAGGCTATGGCGACGGCTTCCGTAATAGAAGCAATGAAGGAAGGCTTAAGGGCAAATATTATTTTTCCCAGCGGAATCATTGGCCCCGGAGATTACGGTAGGGGAAGCTTTTACTCTATGCTGCTATCCTTTATGGAAGGAAAACTTCCTCTTGCCGTGAGGAGGAGGTTATGACTTTGTGGATGTGCGAGATGTGGCGGAAGGCATTATCCTTACGGCGGAAAAAGGACGAATAGGAGAAGCTTATATTTTTTCCGGAGAGTATTTAAAGATGGAAGAGATTCTGTCCATGGTAAAGGAGAAGCTTTCTCTTCCGAAAATGCCTTTATTCCTGCCAAGATTTTTGGCGGAGGGTATTGCGCCTATGTACATGAAGGCGTTTGTGTAATCCGAAAGCAGCCTCTTTTCTTACGCCCTATGCCATTTCTGTTCTGTATTCCAATGGATTTTTAGCAGAAAAAGGCGGAGGAGGAGCTTGATACGTTCCGAGAAGGGGAATGGAAAGTATTGGAGATACTCTTCAATGGTTAAAGGGCATAAAAATCTGGAGGTTTAATATAACCTCAAAAATCAGGGCGTAATATATATTTAGATTATATCCGAGCTTAATATAAATCTAGAATAAATGTAAGCATAATATAAATTTAAACAAATTCATTGAGCTTTAAGAATCTCCATGCTAGATTACAGAATGACACCGATGACTAGATAAGGAGGATGCTATGGGATTTTTGATGATTTAGGAAAGAAGCTTTTCAGATGCAAGTCAGGATGTGATGCAGAAGGGAAAGGAAATGGCAGATACTGCTAAGTTCAACTCCCAGATTCATGATGAAGAGAAGAAGATTACAGCTGTTTACGGCAAAATCGGTAAGAAGTATTTTTGAGGTTTTTGAGAATGCCCTTCCGGAGGAATTTAAGGCTTTCATTGACGAGATTCATGCCGCACAGGCTAAGATTGCAGAGACCAGGAAAAGCTGAATGCTTTAAAGAATGAAGGCAAGGGCTGTAGTAGAGAATGCGGCAGCGGATGCAAAGGAAGCTGTAAATCAGGCTGCTGATAAGGTGGAGAATGCTGCAGAAGGTGCTGTGGATGCAGCAAAAGTAGCTGGTGGAGCATGTGGAGAACGTAGCAGAACAGGCTGCAAACAAGGCAGAGAGGATGCTGTTGATCAACGCAGTAAACGGAAACTAATTGTTTGCGTGCTCTAAAAGCACTCAAAAGCTAGTATGGAGGAAGAAGAGTAAGGAAAACAAATTAGGAGTATCCGTAGTTTAGCGGCTGCCGGTGTTTATGTTCTGGCGGTGCTAAACCACACCGCGATTTTTACTTGTCTGCTGGCTCATTTTTCTGATGGAAGAGGATGCTTAGTTGAAGAAATCCGCATTGAAGGCTTTATAACTATGCGTTTTGCTTCAGCTTTTTGAGCCTTTCCGGGCTTTGGTTCCGGATGCGTCGAAATGGGTTGGAACCGCCTTGTCCGTTATCAATGTCACGACGGCACACGTGCCATTACCGCTTTTTGGTCCTTGGATTACCCAGGCGATTGACATTTTCAAAAACCTGTATATTCCTGGCTCTGGCTTTCTAAAGCACCGAACCAATCCACCATCACAGTTCCTGTCAGACGAGCTACTCAATAAGCATTTTGCAGAATAATCCGGGACGGAAAATCCACTTGGAACTAAAGAACAAATTAAAGAATCAAGAAAGAGCGGTGTTTCTCTCGGGAACATCGTTCTTTTCATATTTGCTATTTGAAATCATAGAGGAATGTAATATCATTTTTCTCTACATAGTAAACCCTGAAATAAGAGGTAATCTGAGCTCGTGGGTACTTGCGAAAAACAAAGGAACTGCAGTTTTCGCTTAGTACCCCTACGAGCAGCGAAGTACGAGAGCGTGCCTCTGTTTCAGGGTTACTATGAAAGGGAGCAACTTTGTATCATTCTTTGATTGTCGATGTTCCCAAAGGTACCGCTCTTTTCCCCCTTCCTGATTTACATTTTATTGACTAGTGAAAAATCTATGTTAGACTAGGAATGTTTATAGAATATAGAACAAGAACAGAATTTCCTGCAAAAAAGGCATTTGAAAAAAGTGCCGAAAAGAGAGTTCTTTGTAGGATGAAGAAGATAAAAGAGATAAAGGAGAGTCTATGGAAAAAAAGCCTTATTATATTACCACCGCCATTGCCTATGCCTCAGGAAAGCCCCATATCGGGAATACCTATGAGATTATCCTGGCTGATGCCATTGCCCGCTCATAGCGTTATGAGGGCTATGACGTATCATGACCGGAACCGATGAGCATGGTCAGAAAATCGAGGGGAAGGCCATGATGTGAAAGACTCCCAAGGAATCTGTAGGATGAGGTGGTGGGAGAACCATACCATCTGGGATTTGATGGACACCTCCTATGACAAGTTCATGCGTACCACAGAGGAATATCACGAAAAGCAAGTGCAAAAGATGTTCCGAAAGATGTACGAGAACGGAGATATTTATAAGGGAAAATACGAGGGCTGGTACTGTACTCCTGTGAGTCCTTCTGACCGACTCCCAGCTTGTGGATGGAAAATGTCCGGACTGCGGAAGAGCGGTGGAGAAGGCCAGTGAGGATGCCTACTTTTAAGATGTCCAAGCATGCGGATCGTTTGAGGATATATCGAAAGCCATCCTGAGTTTATTCAGCTGGTTTCTAGGAAAAATGAGATGGTGGAACAACTTCAAAGCTGGGCTTATAAGACCTTTTGCGTGGTCCTGTCCTCCTTTACCTGGGGAATTCTCGTGACTTTTGACGAGAAAAATGTGGTTTACGTTTGGCTGACGCTAGCAACTCATATTACCGGTATCGGTTATGATGTGACGGAGAGCATCAGGAACGTTTTAAGAAGCATTGCTCAGGACCTGCATTGATTGGTGGACATTGTTCTCGTTTCCATACCATTTACTGGCCCATCTTCTAATGAGCTACGTTCCTCCGCCCAGCAGTTTTCGGACACCCTGTTACATTGCTACCGCCAAGTCGGATGAGGGAACCAAGATGTCCGTCCAGAGGAAAATGTAATCTATGCCGACGATCGGTAAAAGCTTTTCGAGTGGATGCAGTGCGTTTCTTTGTAATGCATGAAATGCCTTGAAAATGACGGTGTTATCTCCTGGGAGCTGATGGTAGAGCGTTTTAATTCTAGTTGGCCAAACATTTTAGGAAACCTGGTAAAGCGTACCATTTCCATGAGCAATAAGTATTTTGACGGTGACTAGGAGGACAAGGGCGTTACTGGGAAGTGGATCAGGATCTGAAGAACAATTCGTTTTAGAGCAGGCCAAGATTGGCTATTGCCAAGATGGATGAGCTGAAGGTAGTGGATGCCTTTCAACTGCAGTACTTTTGATTTTCAGACGCTCCAACAAATATATTGATGAGACAGAACCATGGGTTTTAAGATGAAGAAAGTAGCAAGGATCGCTTAAGAACTGTGCTGTATAACCTGACTGGAATCTATTGTTATCGGCGCTTTACTGAAGAGCTTTTATGCCTCTACAGGAGCGGGAGATTTTAGAGCAGCTTTCCACCACGGAAAGAGACTATGCTTCCTTTTTCGCTTTCGGCCTTATCCCTCCGGAAACAAGGTGGTAGCAGACCCAAAGACTCTCTTTGAGAGAAAGGACTGGAAAGAGGTAGAAAAGGAAGTAGAAAAAGATTACTGAGGCCCAGATTGCCAAGGCCCAGGCGGAGTGAAAAGAAGGAAGGAGAAGCAGGCTGAAAACAGCCTGTGCTTTAGGAAGCTCAGGCAGCGGGCAATACGGATTTGGAAAGGGAATTGATATTCCCTTTAAGGTAGAGATTGCTCATGAGGACTTTTGACAATGTGACTTCCGTGTCGGAAAGATTATCCATGCTGAGGAAGTGAAGAAGTCTAAAAGCTATTGCTCTTCTCAAGTCTAGGTGGGGTCTGCAAGTAAGACAGATTCTTTCCGGCATTAAGTCCAGTTACGCTCGAAGATCCTCTTAGGAAAGAAGGTTATGGTGCTTTGCAACCTTGCTCAAGAGAGATCTGGTATATCAGCCTCGAAGCGAATGCTTCTTTCCGCTATAGACGAAGAAGGCAAGCTTCTTTCAATGAGCCCTCTGGCGGATATGCGCAGCGAGAGTCATTTCCTAATATGACGAATTATCAGGCAATTTTGAATACCAAGAAGAAAGGGAGGAGTGTTTCCGCGTTTATGCTGAAGCCTTTGCCCTATTTCCATGACTATAGACCATTTTGCGGCTATCGTGATTTTAAATGGCAAGCTCTACGGTTATTCTACTGAGTATTTCCAGATGGCCATTGCCACAGAGGAGGGGCACAGACTGCTCCAAATCTATAGAATCTTCTGATTATCGGCAGATTGGCCTTTCCGATTTATGCCTTTCTCCTGACAGAAGGCTTCCGTCATAGCCACGACCGGAAAGAAATATCAGACTGCTTTTGATGGGCATAGTATCGGAAGTGCCCCTGACCTGGCATTTTCAATCAGGTTTATAATTTTACCGTTCAGAATATCGGCTTTACCCTGGCTTTGGGTGTGCTGTGTATGGAGGGAATGCACCGTTTTCGGAAAAATGTTTTCTACAAATGGGCTGCGGTGCTGTCCTGTGCCGCCATTGCGGAGCTGATTCGCAGACTACGGAGCACTGGGCATTTTCCTGATTGCCGCACTGTATAACTTCCGTAAGGAAAAAGGCACTGCGCCCGTCCTCAGGGGCTGCGTTGTCAGCGGCTCTGTCCTATGGAAGCTACTGCTTTTGCAGCATTGAGCTCCGATTGCCTTTACAATGGTGAGAAAGCGAATTTCCCTCAGTCGTTTCTTCTACGTGCATACCCCTGCATCTTGGCTTTTTCTATCTTTTGATATACTTATGGGCAAAGATTACGGCGTAGAGGGATTGATAAATTTAGAAGAGTAGTCATAAGATTATCCGAAGGACGGTGCGAAGAACAAGTGCCAAGAATAAGCGAAGAATAATTACAAAGAATAAGCACAAAGAATAAGTACCACAGAATAAGCGCCAAGAATAATTAAAAAGAATATAGAGTATGTAAGGAAAACAGAAATCAAAAAAGGAGAAGAAGATGATTTTTGATACCCATTGCCACTACAATGATGAATCCTATGGGTCAGACAGAGAGGCATTGCTCCGCTCCCTTCCGGAACAGGGGTGGACCGGATTAGTGAAATCGGTTATAACCTGGAAAGCTCAAGGCGGCTATTCGTTTAGCGAGAGAGCTTTTTATTCCGGGACTTCAAAAATATGCAGTAGTGGGCTTTCATCCGGAAAATGCGGATGAGCTTACGGAAGAATCGCTGCTTGAGATTTATACCCTGAGCCAAGAAAAAGGAAGTGGTGGCTATGGGGAGATAGGACTGGATTATTTTCGGATAGATAAGCGCTCCAGGGTAGAAAAAGAGCAGGAGGCAGAGGCCTTTTGCCAAAAGGGGAAATCACGGAGATGCAAACGTTCAATCCGGATCCGGAGGTGCAGAAGGACTGCTTTATTGCCATGATGGAGCTAGCCAGGAAAAGAAATCTTCCGGTAGTGCTCCATTCCCGTGGATGCAGCTATGGACACCTACCATTTACTTAGAGACCATAAGGGCTATGTCAATGGGGAATTGTGCATTGCTTTTTCCTACCCGGTGGAAGTGGCTAAGCAATTTATCGATTTGGGGATGATGGTAGGCATCGGCGGCGTACTGACCTTTTTCCAATGCCAAGAAGTTAAAGCAGGTGGCGACGGAGATTCCTCTAAACCACATTGTTTTGGAAACGGATTGCTCCTTACATGAGTCCGGTTCCTCTTCGAGGAAGCAGAAATCATTCCGAAACCTTCGCTATGTGGTTTCCTGTCTGGCGGAATTAAAAGGGAGTTTCAGAGGAAGAAGTGATTCGAAAAAAACCACGGAAAATGCCTTACAGGTGTATCGCATTAAAGAATAAAAACTTCGGGAACTCCACCCAGGATAACCCACGGCACATGAAAGGTTTACCTTAGTGCTGCTATGTTCCCATCCTGACACGGTTCGGTATCTCCCATTGCGTGGGGCCCAAGCTTCATTGCCCCCGAAGCTCATTGAGTATAACGGATTTTTAGAAAATTGACAAGGGAAAGGTTTGCAATATGCAGTTTTCGCAAATGATCTTTGTGGCGGGATTTCTCCCCTGTTTTTGTTTTGTATTTCGGGAAGAAGGAGCTTGCTTGGAAAAATGCGGTGTTTTTCCTGGCATCTTGCTTCTTCTTGCTTTTTCAGGGACTCTTGGCAGTAGCCTTTCTTTGCTTTTTTACCCTTTTTTTTTTATGGGAAAAGCTTTGGGAAAGGCCACGGAAGGGAAAAAGAAAAATATTTTTCCTATCCTTAGCGGGAATTCTCCTGCCTCTAGCTTTTTTCAAGTACAGTGCAGCTCTACCTTTCCTACCGAAAATGGTGAAGGGCTGGATGCCCTTTGGCATCTCCTTTTACAGCTTCCGCTTTATAGCTTACCTTTACGATTGCTATCAGGAAAGGAGGCGGAACAGGAGATTTTTCCTTTTTCTTTTTGCCTTTTGCTTTTCCGGTGCTTTCTCAGGGACCGATTCTTCGTTATTCGGAAATGCGGGAAGAAATCAAAAATCGTGCATTTTTCCTATGAAGCCTTTTTCCCACGGCCTGTTCCGATTTACCTTCGGCCTTTGGAAAAAGCTGGCTTTGGCGGATGCGCTGGGCCTCTTTCCGTAGAAGTTCTTAGCTTGGATAGTCTGAAAAACGCTTCTATGCTACAGCCTTCTCCATCCTTTTTCCTTTCTGGCAGTATTCCTTTCCGGTCTTTCCTATATGCTGCAGATTTTTGGATTTTTCCGCCTATACGGATATGGCTATAGGAATCGAAATCTGCGGCTTTTACCCTTCCGGAAAAACTTTCAGGCACCCTATAGCGCCCGTTCCATTCGAGACTTCTGGAGACGCTGGCATATTTCACTATCCATGTTTTTCCGGGACTATGTTTATATTCCGCTGGGAGGGAATCGAGTTCCCTTTCCTTTGCAGGTGAGAAACCTTCTTTTGATTTGGATTTTAACCGGAATTTGGCATGGTTCCACGGCGAATTTCATTCTTTGGGGACTGTATTTCTTTGTTTTTATCCTGCTGGAGCTTTGCTGTAAGAAGCTGTGGAAAAGGATGAAAAAATCTGAAGGAGGGCTTTCTCCATTGTTCTGAGATGTTTACAACACGTTTATACCCTGGTGGTGTTGTATTTTTCCTGGATTCTTTTTCCGCTTTTTCCGATTTCCAAAGCCTGAAAAATATCCTTTGGCTTCATACCTTGCCGAAGAGCCTGGCTTTAGTGGACGGAAAAACCCTGCTGATTGTAAAGAGCAACATTTTTCTGCTTCTTGTAGCTATTCTCTTTTCCGGTAATCTTTTGGGTACTTTAGAGGAAGAATGGCAGAAGCTCCTGTTCCGGGGGAAATCCCGTTTGGCAAGGAAGAAAAGAGCAAGTTTGGGCTTTTACGGCATGGAGGATTCGGAGGAAGATTCTCCGGAAGCTGTAGTAGATACCCCGGAAGTAGCGGCGATAGATGCCAGGGGAAGCTGCTGAAAGGAGTTTCGAAGCTTCAGCAGATGAGTCGATTTTTGCTGCTTCTTCCGATAGGGAAGGATTTATTTCGAAGAAAAATATCCTATGCTAAAGCTTAGCTTGGACGGGGAAGGCGATCCTTGCCCTGAGGAAACATCAGGGGAAACGGAAGTACAAAAGGAAGAAGCTATTTCACTTGCAGAAGAGGCAGAAGCAGAGCATAGTCAGGAAAATCAGGAGGACTTGCTTCGCCATGAGAAAATTCTTCGAAGAATCCAAAGAAGAACAAAGCTAAACATTTTCTTCTTAGACCATGCGGAACAGCTGTATTTCTGGGGAAAGCTTTTGGCGGCGATTGCCTTTTTGCTCTTGTCCTTCGCCCTTATGGCAGGGCAGAGCTATATGCCGTTTTTGTATAATCAATTTTAAAAGAGTGCTGTTCTTATCTTACGAGAAGGAAAGAATGGCAAATGCATAGACGGCGAGGAGTGCACAGAGAGTAGATGGGAATGGATAGTCAGGGAAGAGAAGAGCAAATTACAGAAGAAAAAGATTATGGAAGAAAAATTGACGGAAGAGAAAATCACAGAAGAGAAAATCACGGAAGATAAATCTACAGAAGTGGAAACATCCAAAGCGAAGAGCGCGGAAGAGACGATTCCGGAAAAGTCCGGGAAGGATTTTCCCTATGCCAAGGTATTTTCACTGGCTATGATGGGGCTCTTGTGCTGCCTTTTTGTGCTGAAAGGGTGCTTCTTCCCTTAAGACCGAGTTATTCCGATGCGGAAAAAGAGAACTGAAGCAGTTTCCCGCATTTTTCCTTGCAGGGACTTTTTTGCGGGAAGCTATTTCGGGATATCACATCCTGGTATCAGGACAGCTATCCGGGGAAAAGAGGAGTGGATGCTTTTGGCCTGAAAACCAAGGCTTTCTACGGCTTGCAGGGAGAGCAGATTTACGGAGCTGCCGAGCAGGTCAAAGAAGAAATTCCCACCGGAGAAGGCGCAATGGCGGAGACCTTCGCGTTGAAGAAGGATGGGGAAGGCGTGCAGGAGGACGGAACAGAAAAAAGGAATCCGATGGGGAAGACTGGGAAAAGCGGAAGCTCGGGATAAGAAAGAAGGGAAAAAAAGCAGCCAGAAGAAGGAAAAAGAAACAGAGGAAAGGCAGGAAGAGGCAGAAGTAAAGCAGAGTGCGGAAGCAAAGCAAGGCTCCGATGCAAAGCAAGGCTCAACGAAAGAAAAAGAAGAAAACAGCAATTTTGAAACGGATGCGGAGGGAAATCTGCAGATTAAAAAGGCGGATAAGGCAGAAAATGTAGCCGGAGAACAGATTGGAAGTCTCTATCTGAACGGAGATTCTGCCTATGAGCTGTATTATTTCAGTGAAAAGGCGGTTCGTGCCCACGCTTCTTTATTAAATACGGTGCAGGCCATGTTTCCCAAGGTGAAGCTTAGCGCCATGATTGTGCCCAATTCCTTTGGCGTGATCTTGGATCCGAAGGTGCAGGAAAAGCTGGCTTCCTCCGGGATGGATCAGGCCATTGCCTATAGCTACAGCCTGATGGATAAAAGAGTCAATACGGTAAATGTTTTTGACGCTCTTTCCGCACATAAAAAGGAATACATTTATTTCCGAACGGATCATCACTGGACACAGCTTGGAGCATATTACGGCTATCAGGAATATTGCAAAAGTATGGGCTACAGCACCAAGCCTTTTGTCTGACTATCAAAAAGCTGGATTTCCGGAATTTTACGGAACCTTTTACTTCTTTATGAATCGTCCGGAAAGTTTAAAGGGGCATCCCGATCAGGTAACGGCTTATCAGGGAAGCATGAATTCCATGCAATATACCGACAGCAAGGGAAATCTTCAGGAAGGAAAGTTGATTAATGATGCCAGCCAAATGCTTCCCGGAAATAAATACAACTGCTTTATGCTGGGAGATCATGGCTATGTGGAAATCCATAATGAAGGGGCTCCTCGAAAGAAGAGCATTTTGGTCTTAAAGGATTCCTATGGAAATGCTTTTTGTGCCTCTTTTGGCACAGGATTACCGGGACGTTTATGTGGTGGACTACCGGCATTATCAGGGAAATGCGTCTTCGCTGATTCAGGAAAAAGGCATTGAAGAAATTTTATTCCTGAATAACATTATGGGAATCGGAGAAAGTCTATCTCAGAAAATGTTGGCGGTGTTTCAGTAGGTAAAGAGCTTGCCCGGAGATGGTTTCGAAGCCGGTGCCGGAGATATTTCGAAGCCGGTGCTGGAGACATTATGAAGCCGGTGCTGGAGACCTTTTGAAGCCGGCGCTTGAGACATTTTGAAGCCGGTACAGGAAATAGTTCTCATTGACACAAGTATTTCTATCCCTTAAAATAAGCTTGTTAAAAGGTTGAATATGGTAACAGAGAGATTTTTGCAAGGGATTTTTGGCGTTGCCAACCCTGCTTTGCTTCACATATTTGTACATTAACAAAAGAATAGTGAAGGAGGTACAGACATTGAACCCATTGGGAATCGCCATCATTGTGATTGTGGCGGCAGTAGTGGGGGCAATCATGTTCATCCTTGGACAGAATAAAGAAAAAACCAATTATGCTCGGAAGGTAGGAACAGCTGAGGAGAAGTCCAGGGAGATTATTGATGATGCCATTCGCACTGCGGAGAACAAGAAGAGAGAAGCATTACTAGAAGCAAAAGAAGAAGCACTGAAGGCTAAGAATGAGCTGGATAAGGAAATTAAGGACCGAAGAAGAGAAATTTCCGACCTTGAGAAGAGAATTTTGAAAAGGGAAGAAAGCCTGAGAAGAAAGCGGCAAGTTTAGAGAAGAAGGAATCGGATCTCCAGAGAAAAAGAGGAAGGATTACAGACCAGGGAGAAATCGAACAGCTTCATAGCCAGAAGCTGATTGAGCTGGAAAGAGTTTCCGGCTTAACCAAGGATCAGGCCAGACAGGAATTGTTGCATTCCGTAGAGGAAAGTATTAAGCACGATACCGCTTTATATATTCGGGAATATGAGGCCAGAGCCAAGGAAGAGGCGGAGAAAACCGCCAGAGAATATATCGTAGAGGCTATTCAGCGTTGTGCGGCAGACCAGGTAACAGAGTCTACCGTTTCCGTTGTACAGCTTCCCAACGATGAAATGAAGGGAAGAATCATCGGCCGTGAGGGTAGAAATATCCGCACTTTTAGAGCAACTGACCGGAGTGGAGTTGATTATCGACGATACACCGGAGGCAGTGGTGCTGTCCGGTTTCGACCCGATTCGTAGAGAAGTAGCCAGAATTGCACTGGAAAAGCTTATTGTAGACGGCAGAATTCACCCTGCTCGCATTGAAGAGGTGGTGAGAAGAGTCGTAAGGAAGTGCACGACAGACATTAAGGAAGAGGGAGAGTCTACTCCTGAACTGGGGATTCACGGTGTGCATCCGGAGCTGGTGTTCCTTTTGGGAAGAATGAAGTTCCGTACATCCTTTGGACAGAACGCTTTACAGCATTCTATAGAAGTAGCACAGATTTCCGGCCTTTTGGCACAGGAGCTGGGCTTGGATGTTCGTATGGCTAAGCGTGCCGGTCTTCTCCATGATATTGGAAAGGCCATTGACCGCGAAGCAGAAGGAACCCATGTGGATCTTGGTATTGAACTTTGTCAGAAATACCATGAGCCCGAACCCGTTATCAATGCTGTGGCATCTCACCACGGCGGAACGGAGCCTACATCCCTTGACTTCCTTCATCGTGGCGGCAGCGGATGCCATTTCCGCAGCAAGACCGGGAGCCAGAAGAAAGGCTTTGGAGACCTATACCAACCGTTTGAAGGAATTGGAAGAAATTGCCAACTCTTATCACGGAGTAGAGAAATCCTTTGCGGTACAGGCGGGACGAGAGGTTCGCATTATGGTAGTTCCGAAGAGGTGAGTGATGATGATATGACCATTATGGCCAGAAACATTTCTCAGCAGATTCAGGAGCAGATGCAGTATCCCGGCGTGATTATGTAAACATCATCAGAGAGTCAAGAGCGGTAGATTACGCGAAATAAGGCTTCGGCACAGGGTTCAAAAAGAGCTTTGTGCCGTTTCTTTGATTTTCCGAAAGTGATGTAATTCGCTGTTTTTCCTTAGGCGGATTTGGATAGAGAAGTAACGAGTTTAGGAGAAATTTGTCTTCTCTAAGAAGTAAGGATTTTAAGAGAAATTTGTCTTATCCTAAGAAGTTCTTTCAATATTTTCTGATCTCCACAGAATTTTTGTTAAAATTTCGGGAGAAATAGAAGGGATAAGAAAGACATTTTTGCTAAGTTAACGGACATATTGTTGAATATGAGGTTCAAGAATGGGAAGAGAGATAAGAGAAGGAGAAAGAGGACATAAGAGAGGAAAGAAGAAATCCTCTGCCTTTCGCTTTATCCGGAGGCTGTTTCTGGGAGAGTTTTTGCTTTTTGTGCTTGCTTTATTTGGCTATGTTTTCTTTCATTCGTCCGGAAGTAAATCGCCTTTAGAGGGATTGGTTGCATGATAAATTAGCAGGAAGCAATCTGAAGGATTTAACCAGAAAGAGCGGATACTGTTGTGTTTGATACTGACGGACAGCAACTGGGCACCATTAATGCCGGGCATTTTTGTGTATGATAAAATTGAAGACATTTCTCCCAATCTGCAAAAATGCCTACATCGCCCAGGAGATAGAAATTTTAAAACTCACCATGGAGTGGATTATAAGGCCACACTGTGCAGTTTTTCAGCTGGTCGGAAAAATCGGGGAAGAATCACCCAGGGCGGTTCTACCATTACCCAACAGGTGGTGAAGAATACCTATCTGAGCCAGGAGAAAACCTTACCAGAAAGATTGTAGAAACTGCTGTTAGCGCAAGAGTCTAGAAGATGTACAGCAAGGTCGACATTATGGAGATTTACTAATGTACCAACTTCTACGGAAATAACTGCTATGGTGTGGAAGCGGCAGCCAGTATTACTTGGAAAAGCCTGCAAAGGACTTGACGGTGAAAGGCGTATGTTATGGGGGATTTCCAAACGCACCTTCCTGATATGAACCGGTGCCACCCGGATTTGGCTTTTAAAGAAGGGAAATCAGTACTAAAGTCTATGGAGACAGTGGGGTATATTACAGAGGCGGAATATGAGGAGGCCATAGGAAAGCCTTTACAGATTTCCCAAAATGTGCAGAAGGGTACGGATGAGGATTATATGAACTCCTATGCCCTCTATGCGGCTACCATCCGTATGATGGAGGTTAATAAATTCCCCTTACCTATCATTTGAAACCCAGGCAGATAAGGAAGCTTATCAGGATCAGTACGAGGAACAATACACTTTACAATCGGAGCTTTCAAGGAGGATACAAAATCTATACCTCCCTGGACCCCTAAAATCCAAAAACATTTTACAGGAAACGCTGACAAGGCGTCCGTTCCAGGAGGTGCAGGAAAACGGAAAGCTTTCCATGCAGGGAGCCGGCGTAATCATTGACAATAAAACAGGTTATGTGGTGGCTACCGTTGGAGGAAGAGGCACCGAGGACAAATATAACCGTGCTTACTTAAGTTATCGTCAGCCCGGTTCCGCTATCAAGGCTTTGCTGGATTATGCACCGGCTTTTGGATTTGGGGTGAGTACAATGCGGCCTTGCGTTATTGATGACCATAACCGAAGACGGACCTTCCATTCTGGTGACCACTAATACGCGGTGACCATGAGAGAGGCGCATGCAACCGTTCCTCCTTAAATACGGTGGTTTGGCAGATTTCTAGATCGGTATCGGTATTCAGAACGGTACTGGATTATTTGGAGAAAACGGCATTTTTCCGGACCAGTGTGAAGGATAACGATGCCTTCGGCAGCTTTCCATCGGAGTGTTTCACCAACGGTCTTCGTGTGGTGGATATGGCGGTACTATTCCACTTGGCCAATGGAGCGTATATACACTAATAAAACCTGCATTTACTCAAGATTGCAATCCGATATGATGAACGTAGTTGCAGACAGAGAAGACCATCCAGAATACCCAGGTTTCCAGAAGATACCGCCTTTATTATGACGGACATTTTGAAGGAACCAAGAACACAGAGTATGGTACTGTCGTGGTTACAGCTGAAAAACAAGATCCGAGAAAGAGGAAAACCGGAACCAGGAACGGCCCAAAGGATACCTAGTTTGGCATATACCAAATATTACAGCGGCACCTGTAGGTCATGATATGCCCGTGAAATGCCGAAATCAAAGCCACCCATGCCGGAAAAAGATCTGGAAAACACCATGGATATTCTTCCCATGAGGGCCGGATCCGGAGGATCAGAAATGCCGACAGTAGTCAAAGAGGCGGATGAAAGTCCAGTATTACAGACTATGTTTCCAAGACCACAAAACAAAGAGAAGGAAGGAAACGGAGGAAGAAGGCGAAAAGAAACCAAGGCACAGATAAGAAGGACATCAAGACCTAGAGGCCAAGGAAGACCAGAAGTTGAGGATGTCTTACCGCCAGAACTTTTCTTAGAAAATCTGATTCTTAAATGATGTTAAGGATGAAAATTCAAAAGGAATATCAGGAGCGACTCTATAAAGCAAAAAAAATTCCTGGTGATTGAGGATAAGTGGAAAGACGAGATTGATGCCCATATTGAACCAAGAAGGAAGAAGAATCCAAATAAAAGAATCTATAGCGTAAAAGTAAGGCAAAAGGAGGCGGAGAAAAGGCGCAAAGAACGCCAGCGGAGTCCTTATCCCGCACTGACCGGCTTGCAGAGCTTGGAGACAGAGACGAGATACGGAGGCATTGATTAATGATGCTATCGAGCGCCCAGCAGGAGCTCGAACGGCAGTGAAGACACTACAACAGAGCCAGCAGCTGATGGCCATCGCCAAATTCCGAAGCCTGCCCAAAGCGAAGAAGAAACACTTTGAAGTAAGAGCGAAGAAGGCTCTCCTTCTATAACGACCACGACCGGAAATTACCTCGAGAGCGAGACAGCAACAACAGCCCGGAGTAAGCCCAAGAGGGTTCTAAGAAGAACCGACATGAGCAAACCCATAGAGAAACAATGAAGGAACCGATCCGGGAGTAAACCCATAGAGGAATCCACGAAGGACCAACTGGGAGGAGTTCTAGAAGGAAAATAGTTTATACAATAGGGAACCATCCGCCTTGCAAACAGTATTTATGGAGGAGAAAGTTGATCCGAATACGATATCCTCTAAACTCCCAGCGAAAGCAGGTGCTTCCGCCCATCCGGATAAGGGAGACATCGTAATCATCTTCTGAGAAATTGAACGATGGAGAAAGCCGCCGAATAACTTCCCAAATCCCATCCTGAGGCAGTGGAAGTTTGAAATCCTTTTTCCTACGCTGATTAAACTGACTACGCGAAGAAATCCCTCGTCCATTCAACGTGCATCCGATGACAGCTTCGCTTTTATCCCAGAAGAACACATGGCAAAGACGGAATGTGGATCATCTTGGAACGGGAGGAAGGTGCTTTCCTTTTGCTTTCAAAAGACTATACGGAAGAAAACAAAGAGCGATAGAGGAGGAAAACTTCTTCTTGTAAGTAATGGTAGAACCAGATATTTTTATCCCGGCAGGAACCAAAGTATGCTATCGGAGCCAGAATCCTGCTATGCAGGTACAAAACTCCAACCTGACCTACAGGTTTTACGATTATGCAGAAAAAGACAAGGAAATACTAGGAACTGCATGAAACTGAGGTGATGACCAAACAACTTTCCTCCAGACAAGAAACTTCAAAACCAAGGAACAAAGCAGGAAGGAAAGACGCGGCAAAAAAACGTCTACCTCAACGAATTGTTCCTGTGAATATTTCATGGACAGACTTTCTAGAGAACAATACTTTATAGCGGAAAACTGACAAAAAAGTTTCCTTTCCTGGTTTTGGAGGGAGGTACTTACAGAAGAAACCAAGCGCTGAGGACATGCATCAGAAAGTTCCCAGGAAAACAGGAAAGCTCTTCCACGGGAAAAAGGAACAACGATTTGTGAAAAAGGAAGCTAACTCTCCCGCAGAAGAGCAGAGTCATTAGGCGACAGGAAAGTTTTATTGACTTCATGTGAAAAGGACTGCAACCGGAAGATTAAACAGTTCAAATAGTAAACATTGAAGGAAAAGAAATATTCAAGGAACAACAATATTGAAGGAAAAAAGCAATATCTCAAGGGAAAGAAAAGATGAAACAATTTCTAAATGAGTTAGCAGCCATTATGACAGCGTAAGCATTTCATCACACGATAATATCGGCCGGTACCGATTTCTTGGAACCTTGCGGTCATTTATCGGTGCAACGATTTAGGAAGAAATCTGGGAATGCTTTATCTTTTTTAATCTCATGGGCTTCACCGACGCCGGTTTCTAACCAGTGGAGCTGTGGAAAGCTTCTGGGACCCACAGGACATTTAACTGAATGATTTTCCTTGCCTTTTGGCGGTTGCTGTGATCGTTTTCCAAAAATTTTATAAAGCAGCATCTGGGCAGCCATTGATATTGTTCTCGCTATTAACAACTTATGGTTAAGGGTTTCGTCCTACGGATTTTGAAAAACCATATCTGTAGAAGCATACTGCCTTATTCTCCGATGCCGTTAAGGTCTTTGGCACTGGCTTTTTGAAGAAAATCAGAAACAGACTGCCCTTTTGCAGGCAGAATAAAAATTTGCTAGGGAGGATGAAGGTCAATTTTCAAGAACCGAGCGACGCTTGGGTCTGAGGCAGTGCAAAAGCTGAGTAAAGCGAAGGTAATTACTTTGCATCGGCGGAGTGGAGGCTATTGTGTAGAGTCCTCAGAAAGCGGAGCTTAGTCAAATCGATGTGGGTGATGATGATGGTTTGCTTAAGCAATTTGAATGACAAATTACCGCCATGAGATATCTGTGGTGGAAGAGCTAAGCCAGAGATTGGTGATGGAGTGATTCATCCTGCATTAATCCAGACCAAAGTCCGGAGCTTTCGCTGTTTTTATTTACCGAAAACCAAAGATCAGTTTGACTTTTCTGGCTATGATTATGTGGCGGATGCAGTGGACACGGTGGCGGCAAAAGCTGTCTTTTGATTGAAGCGGCCAAGGAAGTGGGTACTGATTATTTCTGCCATGGAGGAAGTAATAAGCTGAATCGCCGGGCTTATGGCGGACGAAGAAAACCAGGACGGTCTCACAAGGTGATGAGAAGAGAATGTAAAAAAGAGGAATAGAAAGCATGAAGGTAGTGTATTCTGAAGAAATGCCTAGAAAGCCCATAGAGCAGGCGTGAAGAAGTGCTTCCCAGTTAAGGGGAAATGGTCTGTCTCGGTTCCGTTGCCTTTGTCCCTCCTGTATTTGGTTTACTATGGAGGTGGAAACTGTAAAGGATTTACTACAGTAATTCTCTGACGGACGGGAAGTGGAGCATTACATTTTAGTTTGAAACTGGAAAATCTTATGGCTTTTGGACTTGGGATTTAGTCCCTTTAAAGACGAAAAATCTTTAGATAGGATAAAAGGAGTGGGAAGGATGTCACTGAGAAAAACCCAAGGATAAGAACTGGAAAGCTATACAGAGTAGAACCATATCGTGAAGAAGCTTGGCCAGAAAAGAGTGGATCCTGTGTGTATTTGCAGACCAACACTGAGGATCATCAGCGTGCTCAGTGGAGCGGAGGTCATCCCGTTGATAGATCCGGTATAAGGGATGATTTCTCCGGGGAATTTATTCCGGTGCCTGGAGAAAAAGAAAGATACATCTTCTGACCGATATGTAATGAAACAATAATATGTCGGGAGCTTGAGAAAGAAGAAGGCGAGGACAGTTTATCGTACCTATTCCGATGAACTTTTCCTGTCTGGATTTTGATGTACCCACACTTTTCAAGAGATGGCGAAATCATGGAGGAATTCCTTGCCGAGAAATGAGGTTCATTGAAATTACGGAAAGTGCTGTAATGGAAAATGTAGTTTATATGAAGGATGAAGTGGAAGAGAATTGTATAATTTTGGTTATAAGGTATGATGGATGATTTCGGCTCAGATATTCTCAAATCTTTTAAAAGAGTTTTCAATTGATATCTTTAAGATTGATATGCTTCTCAAAGGATATGTAGAAAGCCCCTCATTATCATTTCCTTCCATTTTGCAGCGCGGCGAAGGAAATCGGATTCATACGGTAGCGGAAGGTGGAACGGAAGAGCAATATCGTTTTTGAAGGTGGTAGGCTAGAAAGAATGCAGGGCTATTATTTTGCCAGACCCAGTTTTGAAGGAGTGGTTTGCTCTAAGCAAAAGAAAAGCTGCGAAATGAGATGGAAGAAGATTGCTACCCGTATCGAGCGAAATCGGCTTTGTCAATATACATCAGGTCCTGCAGCGCCCTTTGACCTGGGAATGCCTGATTCAACTTCAGTATCTACGGCTTTGAAACAAGTCAGCTGGTGGCGTATATGTCGGAGATGGATGGGGTGAGTTGAAACACTTGAATTTTACCAAGCCATCGAAAGAATTGGAGTCAGTATGAGGGAACTCATCAATTTAAGATTTGTTAATGATGTGATCCATTCTATTACGGATAAATGTGGATATTATGGATTTAGCAAGGAAATCCAAGAATCTGGGCTTATGGATTTTTTGTCCGGGGGTATGTACTGTCAATTTCAGAGTAGATTGGTAGCGCACAGCTAAAATATCTCATGGATATTCTGTCCAATATCAGAAGATTTCAAAAGAATAAGGAGTTTCAGTGCATTGCCCACTATATACCAGTCTATGATATGGTTTTTGTTTTTGATTTAAAGGAGAACTGCTAAATCTGCTTAGTGTCAATGAAATCTAAGAAGGGGTTCATGAGAGCAGCACCTGTGAGAGAAATTAAAAGTTTAGAAAACAGTTCATCCGAAGGACAAGGAAGCTCATGGCAGTTCTAAATCCGGACACAATGGCGGAAAGAGTGGAAAGCAAGTGGAGAAGGACTTTATTTTATGTATTTCAGGAGCAAAATCGTAAGAACGAATATGCAGAAGCGTTTCATCTAATTCGTTCTCATGAGCGCTCAAGTAGTGACAGGTGATTTTCGTGACCATACCTTGGAATATGGATATGTATCTATGATGCATAAAGAAGATCAACAAATCTTTCAAGAAGGATTTTTTGAACGCCATAGAAATCTTTGTGTATGGGTGGTAGAGCATTGATGCAAGTGTAGAGTATTATGTTGTTCGAGTAAATAATTTAGGAAACAGCCAGGGGAACAGAGCAGGGGAAAGCCTAAGAGGGATAAAGAATGAGTGACAGGGCAGATTCATGGTTAAATCTGGGATTATGACACCATTACATGACTTGAAGAATTAGCATCCCATTTCATGCCGTCAGTACGGTTAATCCGCGGAACAAAAAGGTGAAGCTTTCACCAAACCATGGAGAGGAACCACATTCGGCTCAGGATGCACGATGGAATCGAAGAGGAGATTGTAGATTTTAAATATTGGCAAAGCCGCGTCTACCAAGGGCCGGGTAGAGAAGTTTGAATTTATTGATGATGATATCTATTTGTACTCTCGCCCAATATACGGAAATTGAAGGAGTGCCTGCGTTATTGAAATGGTGTCTCCATGGAAGAACTACTTAATGGGAGTGTCCGGGAACTGTGGGGTGATTTGAAGATAGCTCATTCGGATATTATTTATGCTGATAGTCCACCTGAAGGCCTGGAACAGAAGATTTTATGATGAAAAGGCACAGGAAAAGCAATATCGGCCCCGCCATGATTGATATTGATCATCGAAGATATAAATGACGGTTATATTGCAGGATTTGGCCTGAGAACTTCTGCGGATTTGATTCCACCTGTGTTCGAAGCTCGGACCAACCTGATTCATGGGGAGATGAATCATCTTTTGCTTTTAAAATCAAGAATAGTTGCAGCAGCTTCATCGCATCCGTAAAAGTGGGAGCAGCCGTCAAAGAAGGCCCGGATTTGGTATATTACCCACATCAAATATTATGAACAGTCCATCACGGAATCTATGCCACTAGCAGACCGAATGTTATACACGGGTAAAAGGAACAGAGAAATACCGTCGTAATCGGAAAAACGGTTGTGTTGAATAAAATACTTATTCTTTACGAAAACAGTCGAAAAATATTATTAAAAAGTAAAGGAAAAGTAGAGAAGGAAACTATGGAAAATGATGACAAAAGGAAAGTACTGTTTTTATTTCAAGGCATTGTATTATTTGTTTATGACCGTATTTCGAGATGTTGCAATCTTTCATTATTCAAAGCATTTGATGTATCGGCTGCAAGCGGTCCTTTATCGATACCAGCGCCATCGATGCGACTACTGCTGTGGTTTTGTCGGCATATGCTATCTGTCGTAAAGGTTCTTGCAGTGCTATATAGTAAGTCATTGCAAAAATATCTCTTGCCATTGTCATTGGATTCTGGTGGTGAGGATTTCACAACCATCTGGTTGAATTCTTGGTGGAGTTTGTGGTGTTAATATCCCGTTTTAGGAAAAAGAATCAGAGGCCTTTCCACCTGCTATACGATGATTTGGATCAGGGACCTCGTCTGACTCCCTCAGCCATCGTGGTTGTGGGACCGCTGTTGTAGAAGAGATTTTATTCCGCAGTATTATTTTTTAGCAGCTTTTGAAGAAAATGGATATTCTTGGTTCCTGCCAGTTTCCGGTGATGTTCGGTGTATGGCACGCTTGGAAGCTTATTCAGCCGTGTATACCGCTATGACCGGTATTGCCCTGGTTATTTTATGAAGAAAAAGCAGGATCTTCATTTTCACAGTACCGGCCTATGGTATGCAAATAATTAAGCGAACCTTGCCTGCTTTTTAGATACATTTAGTCAACGGATTTATCATTAACATTATGTTCACTTTTGCATTATCCTGATGTTTTGCGTATTTTGCTATCTTCACTTCCGTGAAGAAAAGAAGCAGAATTAGATAATCCAGAGCTAAAGGTTGGTAAAGAAGAGCCAGCCCAGCGCAGAAGACAAAGGGAAGATAACGGAATAGAAACTGAGCCCTTGAAATAGAATAGAGCTAAAGGAAGTAAGTATACGGGCGCCCACAGCATTTCTTTCTGCCTCTTTTTCTTTGTCTACGATCCGAAAGTGGGAAGAAACAGGGCAAGCTGAGAAGAAACAGGATAAGATAAAAGAGTGAAGAAGCTGAAGAAGAAGAAGAGGCGAAGAAAGAGAGGAACCGGGAGAAGAAGTAGAGCAGAAAGAGGGGAGAAGTAGAAGCGGCTATTAGGAAGGCAAATGAAGAGATGCCAGGAATCTTTTTCGGAATGGTCATGGTATCCACAGGTAAGCTCTGAAACATCAATTACATCGATTGTGTAGTGTACACAGGTGTTTCTGTTCCTGTTTTTGGAAGGAAGAGTTGATACCGGTATAAATCCACCGTGTATAATTGTTTCTGGATTTCAGAGGATGGAGGCTACTTTTTCCAATTGAAGGCTTAGGCTGACTTGGGACGTGATTCTCTTGTCACTGAAAAAGCATGATGAGATCCGTACCAGCGTATCGAGAAGCGGTCGCCTTCTTTTCCGATTTTGAACAAGCTGCTTCGCCTTTTGAATATGGCGACTTTTGCAGTGACATGGATAACTGTGCCGCCGTGTTTTTGCCTGATACAGCAAGTGCCGCTAATACTACAGCTCTCTTTCATCAATATTTTCAATACCTGGCTCCAAAAGGGCAGAGACAAGCTCTTCCGGATATTCTTTCTTTTGAAGGATGAGAGGAAAGAGAAAATGCTGATTTTCCACATCATAAAAAGATTTCCCCAGTCAATGATAGGAGTGTAGGAGAGAAGATATTCTCCATTTCGTAAAGCATTCTGTAGGGAGAGGAATAGTGCACTAAGATGTGATAGTCGCATTTTCTTGAGAAACAGGCAGGCCTCGATAGGGGAAAAACTGCATTGCAGTACCCTTCTTCTTCCAGCATCTAAAGGACAAGGTTCCTGAACGGATATTGCTGAAGAATCTTTTCGCCTCATGGATTTTTGTGAACACTTGTGCTGATACATAAACTGCAAGCTGAAAGTCATTTTTAAATCTGAGGACTGTAGTTTGACATGGATACCTTTTCTATCTGAAAGTTTTTATAAGAATAATGGAAATAGGGGTTTTAAGGATTTCCTGCTTTTTTCTGTTTCACAGTATTTTTCTTATATCTGGAACCACGTTCTTTCTTCCGAACGGAGCTTTCGCCTTTTTTCTGTAAGGAGTAAACTTCTCAAATGAAAGAAACGATATAGAGCCTCACCTTGTGCTAGTCTCGGTTTTTCCAGACTATGGTCATCGTGATAGGCTGCTGGCTTTCCCTTACAATGTTCAGTAGCGTTGAATATTTTCGTAAAGGATTAGGAGGCATAAAAACAAATACCTAAGACATGTGGCTCTGGCATGCATAGGGATTCCTAGAGCATGCATAATCAATTATTTTGATAAAAAGGGAAAGGAAAGATACCGCCAAATACAGTACACTGGAAGAAATAGGAAGAAGGAACTGGAAGCTAGATTTTTCATTGGTAGGAACAAACAAAACATGGATAGTAGCTATGGGAGGCATAAAAAGTTAATCAAAAAAGAAGAAACATAGGCATTACACAAAAGAGGAAAGAATAAATAAATGTCACTGCAGCCATGGCTTCTCTACCCACTTGGAAAGGAGGTTAAGAAATAAAAGCTGAAAAGATGGGAGAAGGATCAAAGGAAATTCTGATGATAGGAAGAAAAGAAAGCTACACAACCTCCTGCACAGACGACGAAGATTCCAAAAATAGCAAAAATCATGAAGTGGTATGCTTGCCGATGTTTGAAAGAAAGAAAGGGTGAAAAAGAGTCTCTTTGCTTATGGTAAAAAGCTGTAACTTGCCATGATTTTTCTCTCCTGACAACCTATAATGCCAGGCTGTGTTTGTTGGATATCTTTATTTACCTATTCGGGACAGATGTTCGCTCCAAAGCCTGCTTTGAGCGGGAATTTTATGAACACGGAGCGCATGGTCGGACAGTCGGCGGTGTTGATATCTTCTTCCGGCTTCGGTGTACACCACAGGACCGCCTGATCCGATGGCAGGCTTTGTAGGCAGAATTCTCCGTATTTGTGTTTGTACTGATTCTTCTGCCAGCTTAGAAAGTTGGTTGAAATATAAGTGTAATCGAGGACAGGGTGGAGGACCTTGAAGGCCCAGCCCACCAGCAGACCATTTCCTCCTCATTCTTCTATTTTTTCCCAATGCAAGCAACTTGCACCAACCCAGGCTCTTCTATGGGGCAAACATTTCGTCTCATATTCTTCTTTTGAAGAAGTCCGAAGGTATGTTCGTCGCATCGCAAGTTCAGATAAATATCTTCGCAATATGGAGCGAAAGTCGGAATGTTTTCCATCTCCGTGAATAGTATTCGCAGGAGAAATGTCTTCCACTGCGGTTTCCGAAATTCCAGAATCTGATCAATGCCGCAGTATCCGCGATATCCGTTTTTTTTTCTATCCATAGTGTTCCAGACATTTGGCCATACATAGGATTCTGAAGTTCTCCATTTCCTCAATACTGGCTGATTTCTGGCCCAAGATAAAAGGAGCTAACAGGAACATAAATGGCAAAAAAGAGAAAAGACTTAAGGGAAAAGGCTGTTTATCAAGTTAGGCAAGCAGATTTTTTTGAAAGAAAGAGGAGAAAAGCCTCATCCATTTTCCACACCGTCTTTGCTTGAAAGGGAAGAAACTGTTTTGGACTTATACCTCTGTTATTTTTTATAGGAAACGACTCATAGTTGTTTAGAACCTTGCTGTGATATTCGCTTTTTTGTTTAATGGCTGAGATTTTGTATTTATAATGGAAATGCGAATTAGCACGCTTTCCGGGCGAAGTCCAAGACTTAAAAATCCTTTATGGTAGAGAGACTGTGTTTAGGGACTTAATTCCATGTCTGTGGAAAGAAATATAGGCAATGCTCTAATTGGAAATTGACTTTCCTTTTTCGGTTACGGTGCTTTGATATTCTTCTATGCAATACAGTACTGTCATTGACTTTGCTTTGGGACAACAGTCAGAGGTGCAAAGGGTTTTGCAGAATTGAGTAGGATAACCCAGTGTTCCTGATTTTCGCCACCTTCTTCGTTTAGATTGCAAAGTACAGATGAGATAGAGCCGCCGCTTTCATCTATGTACAAAGAGGAACCTGCTTATCATCCAGAAGTTGTTCTTATTATCACAGGATTGGGCAAAAGGCCCAAATTCCGATGACGAAGAGGTAGCACCTCTAACACATGGGGCTGAAAAGTAACGGCGAGAAAGGCTAGGACAAAGGCTGGCTTCCTCCCATCTCCGGACTTTCATATGATATAGATAAAGTTCACCTGTTTTGTTTAGAAGAGACAGGACCTGTGCCGAAGGTTTGAATGTTCTTTTTTCTGGCAGAAAGATACTCCACTCCATGCTGTCGGTTCTGCCATAGGAAATGGACTCATCGTCATCCCTTATGATAGGAATGGAAGTACCGTAAAGAGTATTCTCAAAAAAAAGCCCCACCTGTAAGTACTGGCCTGAGCCAGGAAATCCGGAGGGATATATTTTCATCACTTGAGAAAATCAAATGAGATATTCCAAGAGCTTTTTTCTTACCCAGGCTTTAAGGTTTTCAAGGCCTTTCTATTTTGCTTTGTTGATTTTATGACCCGTCTGCTGTAGGCCGGAAAAAGTGCCGTTCCATTCTGTTTCTGCGGAATGATAAAAACCCTAACTTTCGGATAAATCTTTCTATCATCGTCCTCCCTGCCCTATTTTCCCTTTCTGGCTTCGTTCTTCTCCAACCATTCTCTAAAGTCTGTTACTTGCTTCACTGTTTCTGCCTGTGCTTGCCGTCACACTTATAAGAGCTTGTTTTGCTTTATGCCGCCTCCGCATCCAAATATTGTCATAGCTGTTTAATTTACCCTGCGCATGGTAATGCCAGCCTTCTTCCAACCGGCTTTTTCTTCTTCAAAGTGTTGCCGTAACTCGGCCATTTTTTCCGAAGGGAATCGGCAGATCGATACCTCGAACAGTTTGCTAATCTTTTCCAGTCCGGCAGTAAAGCCTGCACAGGAAGAATGCCCTTGCCAGGGTAGCGCTTTTGCGCCGTTCTTATATGTTGCACAAGCTGCACCCATAATGATTGTCCTCAACCAGTCCTTCCCAAGGCTTCCGGCCATCTCGATGACTTAGGAATATCATTTTTTGTGTCTTCGGTACTTTGGGATTCTTTTTCTTCTTTGAAAATCCTCCAGGAGAAGCAAGAGCTTCCGCATCTTCTTTTTTCCCTCCTAAAACGATATATTCTTTTGCCAGAAGTGCCAGGATATTCCAAGCACCCTTCTTTCAAACATATTCCTGCAAAGGATTCTGACTTGAAGAGAAAGTCTCTAATTCCTGTATGAAAGAGATCCTGGCTTCTGGACAGGAGGTGAAGCCCTCAGCTTCTTCTTGCAGCAGCTTATCATCTCGATATTCCAGAGCAGTATATACGGTGAAGCTTCCCAAAGAGGCCGGCAAACTTGAAAAGGGATTCATGTGGCACTGTTTAAGGCGGTTTGCATATAGAGTTGGAGATTGTCCTTATGGATCTGCAATGGTAAGCACCAGTGCAGCCACTAGAACAAAGATTAGAGAAATACCGTAATCGAGATGGAACGTTTTTCGCCAAACTCTTCTTTCCAAAAAGAGAAGTGTAAAGAAAACGCTTTAAATACTCGTTACTTTGATCTTCAATTTTCTTCATAATCGCTTCCAAGACCTTTTACACTTTATTTTGAATAATATCGATTAAGACTACCATAATGAGAACTAGCTCAACAGTTGATGGTTCATCACTATGTAGCAAATCTTCGTTTTTTCCTGCATTGCTTCTATTCTGAAAAGCCAGCGTCCACTGCCATATCGGGCATCTCTAATGCGTATTTGTACATCGTAATCTCCTTTGTGTGCGGCATGATTGCTGAGTGAATGGAAGGGCAAAGAGAATAAGCTAAGGTTTAAGAACTTTGTCTTTTTAGTGTAGGGATTGCAAGGCTGGATACAGAAATCACCAGCATGATGACAAAGAGCTGTAGTATTAAAGGAAGCAGAAGTTGGTTCCGGCCTTCCAGACGCTATATAAGCCTGCACAGAGAAGGCTTCCTCCATTTCCATATGAGCCGGATGGGAAAGATCCTTGCTGCCATTTTTCCGGTTCTTGTTCTCATGAGAGACTGACAGCTTACTGTGTTTAAAGCAATTTTTCGGTACCCAGATAGGCCTCTCTCCCCACATTGCTTGCCAGCTGGTTTAAGAGAGTATTTAACTTCTCATATAAGGGTGGGATTCTGATGATAATTTTTCACCAGATAGTTGTAGTGCTTGGCAATTTTAAAAGCTGCCTGTATCGCCAGGTCCTGCTCCAAGATAAACTACTAACTTAGAAACCAATTCTTGCATAATCCAGAGTCAGAGAGGATAGTCTGGCTTTTTGACGAGCTTGTTGCTCTAAAGCTTGCAAGGAGAAAAGTAGCAAAAGTCCAGAAACTGAACCAAAAGATAGTGAAAAAATCTTTTTTTTTCGGGAAATGGTCAGGATGTACCACCTTGTAGTAAAAGCAGTTTTATCCTGGAGTGTATGTCAATACTGTAATTGTAGTGTATTTTGAAGGCCATTTCAAGGCCCTTGGTTTCACTTTAGCTTTTAAGGGCAAATACGAAGAGCATAGAATAGTGAGCCAGGTGAGTTCATTATTTCTATTAAAGAAACTGCTGATTTCATCTCCTTCCCACCTCCCTCTCAGGATGAAATATTGGCGCTGAGAACTACTTCCAATGCTCCTGTAAGAATCTGGTTTTTTTCCAGATATTCATGATGGACTTGCTCCTGAGTCTTCTAAAAATATCTCTATACTTGTGTAGCTTTTATCGTTATTCCTGAAGGGGAGTCTCTCTGATTCGTCCAAGCAAGCCTTCCGGACGAAAACCCAGGTGGTTTTGATATTTGGCTAGATTTTTGAGCTGCAGGCCCGGGAGATGTGCTGTCAAAGCTGTCTTCCCTCACCGGAGAATCAGCTTCCATTTTTCTTGCAGTCGTAAAAAGCTTTTCAATTGCTTCTTCCTTGCTATAGAGTCTTGGGGGATACTGGTGACATAAATCTTCCTTTTCTTTCCTGAAACCTGGGTAACATTGAGGGGATTTTTTTTCTCACCTCCTATAGGCCTTTGGATTTGATTGGGAGGGAGAACTGTCTGTTCCCTGCATAAAAAGGGAGGGTGGCAAGAAGAAAGGAAACAATCAGAATAAGGATTTACAGCAGTTCTGTTTTAGGAGCTGGAATACGAAAACCACAATTTTTGAGTTCTTGCTTTATAGTGTAAGGGTTCATAGATAGTCCTTTTGGTGACAACTCGGAAATGGAGACATGATAGAAAACAGCAGATGCGGAAAGAAACAACAGACAGGAAGAGAAATGCCGAAGACGGGGGAAATGACGGAGATGGCAGAAATGTCAGTGAAATAGATGCCCTCGACAAGCCTTACACGGGATGGTAATAATCTTTTGGGAGAGGTAACGGCCAGAAGGTATATACAGAGACAAAGCTCATTACTCCTCTTCCCGCAATGGTGGAATAGTGAACGGGTACCCGAGAGCTGGTATTTAAAATAAAAAATCATAAAGAAAGGCACACGGCGTTCGCAAGTTTTCTTTTGCTTCGAATCGTCTGGAAGCTACTGAGGGTGATGGATCTTTCGGTAATGGTGAGTTTATCCCCGAATAATTTGTGCTGCTCTGCTTTGGAATAATCAATTGAGATCAGACCCCTCCGGAGCGTCTTTTGCCACCAGGAAGATTTCCCAGAAATTATGGATCACTCATCAACTGCTGGAACGAAGACATAGGTGGGATAGAGGCTTCTTCAGGGCGATTCATGGAAAGGAGCGTTTGATTTGCTTTCGCTCCTCCTGCACTTATAGCATTTCTTTCCCAGAAGATTTTCCCAGATCCGGGATGCAGGCAGAATAGAGCATTTTTCCAAAGAATATCGGCAACTCAGATGCACTGAGGGATGGAAAAGCATTTCTCTTTAAATTGGGAAACTAATTGCTCCTGTCGCATTTCTTTCATAGCTGTTTCTTTGGAGAGAAAGTTATGAGCTGAAAGGCGCTATGAAGCAAAAAGAAAGAGAATATGCTGATGAGGCGATAGGAGAAGAGCCCGAGAAGGAAGCAATGAGACTTGAGCCCTTGAGGAAGAGGATATTCCAGAAGATAAATGATGTACTCTCTATGCAAATCGACTCACGAGTTTTAGTCTCTGCTATGGAGATCCGACCAGCTTTTTCAAGATTTTGCCATTGTATTGATATAGTGGTTTACTTCTCCTCACATTTTCAATCCATTACCTGATATGTTTCAAAACCCGCCGTTTGTGATCCTTTGGTTCTCCCAGATGCACCATGACTCTCAATGGCGGAGGCACTCGCGTTTCTAATGGATGGGAGAGGAAGATCCGCATCTTCAAAACACCATGGTTTCCATTCGCTTTAACATTATCCGTAGAGGAATTATGACCGGGTGGAAATGCCGTCGTGACCGGTGTCTGCGACGTTTAACATATCCAGACATTCCTTCTAACCTCTCCAATAATACGGTTCGGGTCATTTGAGGGAGGCTTTAATTAAATCGGAGATATCGACGGCGCCTTCTCCCTCCGCATTGGCGTTTCTGGTTCTAAAGAAACCAGGTCACGGATTGAATCTAGCTCCGCGCGCTATCTTCTGCTGATGGCAGTACACCGCCCTCCTTAGGGATGTACTGAGAAAGTGCGTTTGGCGCGGTCTTTCCACTGTTGGTACTGCCGGAAATGAAAATGTTATAAGAGGAACGAACCAGAGACTGCAGAAAATGATCTTGTCACCCGTGAGACTTCCAGTTGAATTAACTTTTCATGGTGATAGGCCCTGAAATTTTCGTATTGGTGACCAGGTCCTTTAGTGCAATGGGGAAGCACCACACAGAACACGGGAGTCACTTTCAAGGGCATCTATAACAATTTGGTATTTACTGCACGATTGATTTGGGAAACAATCTGTTGAACTCAAACTGTAAGCTGTTCTTTCACTTGAAAGGAGGCGCCCCTGCCAGCGCTCCATTCGCCCCTTTCCACAAAGATTTTGGACCGTTTATCATGATTTCACTGACTGTACCGTCATCCAATAGGTTCGAAAGTAGATCCAGCCTCGAAAGCTGTCAAAAACCGCTCTTAAGTAGAGTTTTTTCCCTAAAGCCAGACTTCGGCTTAAAGCGGCGGAGTCGATTTGACAAGCAAAATGGCTGTCACTGACTTGTTTTTCCAAATCCAGCAAAAGCTCTTTTTGATTTCTTTGTTTCACCGATCCAGGCCAGTACCTCAAGCTCCTTTCCGATTCATATTTGATTCGCATATCGCTCTGTATTTATTCTCATTTCTAATTTTATTCTCATTTCTAATTTTATTTTATTTCTATCTCTATTTATTTTATTTCTATTTTTGTTTCATTTCATCTTTGTTTTACTTATCTCTATCTATCTTCCAAATGCTTATAAAGCCATTTTTCAGCATACCCTGCTTCTACCAATATCCTCTCATAGACCTGTCGTAATAAAAGCCCCCGGCAGTATTGTTCCCAAGGCGGGGAAGGAGGCGCTTTCCGTCAGAGTGAGATTGCATTGGATGAATTTTCCGCTACGCCTTCTCCTGCATTTTCTACGTATTGTTGAAGAACGGAAGCTTAGTCTTGCTTTTTCGATCTTCCAAAACCGGAAGAAAGACTTTTCTGGCTAAAGTAAACATTCCAGATAACGACTCACTACTGCTGTCGGTATCTACAACCAAGCAGCATCGGCCCCGCTTCTTCCGCAATTTTTCAAAGAGAAAGGTCCTTGAGAGACACTATGATATCCTCCGACTTCGAACTTGGATGGACTGACATAGTTATCCTTGCATAGAAGGGCTCGCAAAATCATCGAGCTCAGATGATTTTCCTTAAAGTGATACAGGGTCAGTTAAACATTCCTTCCTCCTTTCCTGATCCTTTGGAAAAGGCGGACTCTTCCGTCTGAGATAGAGCGTCTTTCTATTCTTCCCAGTTCTTAGCCAAGGCTTCGAAAATGTGGTTTTTCCAAACGACCCAGGGACTGTAAACCAGAAACACATCCGCACGATGCTGGCCGCCTTCCGCAAAAGCTCCAACTCCGCATTGACACCGTGAATTTCTGCATAATTTGGTTCCGACTGGTATTTGTAGATACACCCTCCTTCCGTTGCTCAGTGCAGATTTTCTCGAAGATAAAGGGTTTTGGGATTTTGGAGAAAATGGTTTTTCGCATTCTTTTCGGAAAGAAGAGAAGATCCACCCTTTTCTTGAGAAGCCCAGCCTCAAGAACCCATGACTACTGTGTCTCAATGAACCATCCACACAGAGGCACCTCCCAGCACTCCATCGATAATATCCACCACACATCCAGAGAAAAGAGTTGCTCAATTGAAGGGAAGAAAAGTTTGGTACGAGAGAAAAGATGAAGCCTTGGAAAACAAATAAGCTTTTGACAGAAAATTTAGTGATTATTTTGTGTTGAAAAACTGTTTATATAAGTTTAGGTATAAGACCCAGGGGGTTTTTAAAGAGGGTACAGGAATTTATCAAAGAAGTTTTTCAAAGATACTTTCCAAAGAAGTTTTTACATTAGGAGGAGGATCAGCAGAAGCACAGATTCGAAAAGCCAAACCGGAAGATTTGTTGCAGCAGATTATGCTCATACGAAAAGGCCAGAGAACGGCGGCGAAAACGGGAATCAATTCCAGTGTTAATAACCTCCGGAGAATTTGATTCGGTGATATCCAAGAGGGCTGCCGGCGGCGGAGGACGAGGAGATTGGTTACCGCTTTCTGGCGTGGAGAAGAGTCGAATTACAAAGAAATCTATAAAGGAGTTTCTACATAGGAACAGCTTCCGGTGGTGTCATTCATCGGGTGGTTTCCGGAAAATCCTCGGTCTTGCTCCAGCTGTGCTTCAGCCTTGCAAGGAACAGCATCCCTACCTAGGATTGATACCCATGAGAATAACAATCAATGCGCGCTATCTAGCGTTTCGATTTCTGTAGTATTGGTGAGAAGTTATTGGTGGAGACGGACGAAGGATTAGCCTATGACTATTTTGCCTAAAGGCTTCAAAACTTTTGAATTTTACCGCCCTGGCTGATGTACAGGGGAACATTCTGTATTATCGCATTGTTGGGTAAACAATGCGCACGTCATAAACTTGAAACGCCGGCGTGGCGGAACAGGTAGACGACAGGACGGTAAAAATCCTGCGATTGTAAATCCCACAATTGTCTGACCTCGGTCGCCGGTACTGTGAAGGAATGATAGACTGTCTCGCCGTTTTTTTACAAAAATCAGGAGATATACCCAAGTGGTTGGAAGCGGTCCGCACTGAAATGTAGAATGGGAACCGGCGCGAGAGTTCAAATTTATCGGGATAGGCTGGAAAGCTGCGAGAGCATTTTTTTCCCGGCTTTTTAAACGTTAGAGGCAAGAGGGATGCAGGAATCATTTTAGTATAGCGAAAAGTTATTTATCGGCTTTTTGGCTTTGATTTGCCATTAACATCTCTGGTGGAAAGGCACCGGCACCCAGTACAGCCTCCGATGCGGCACAAAAACTATGTATTGGGCGGTATTATCGAGGTAATTTATAACGACAAGCCATCAAGATTTGGGAATATTCTATGTGTTGGCGGACGAGGCGGTCTGTTCTGCTTCTTGCCACGTGAAGATGCACAATGAAATGAAGCAGGTCCTGGACGGTACTGTTCTCCTGGTGGACATGAGCTATTTCTATGACAACTGTAAAGCTGGGGCTCAATGATCTCCTCAAACTTGGAAACCAACGTATTCTGTAACGATAGTACACACGTAGAGCAAAAATGGACAGTTGATTATCGTAAACACGAGAGGAAAATCCGAATCGATTACCGATGCTTGGACACCTTCAGAAAAACATTCTGACCATTATCGAAAAGACAAGGAATGGCTTCAAGAGGAATTGAAAAGTAGGCTATCAAAGAAGTTACGAGGGGGTATTTGGGAGAATATAAATAAAGGAGAGCTTAAGTTATTTCCGTATAAATCATAGAGAATGGGCAGCAAGTGCTTCTTTTCCATAATGCAGACTGGTTTAATCTATGTATACCAGCTCAGTTCTGGTCGGAGGAAAGTGAAGCTTTTTTTGTGAAGAAAAATACATAGTAAATCAACTTTGTTACAGAAGACATCTTTAGCTTTTTCTTGTTGAAAATGGATTTAAAGGGCTAAACCGAAGGAGCGGTTTTGGTTAGTTTTGAAAGGAGTAGTTTATGAATGGAAGAAGTATCAGATTCGTTATGAAAGAAGAGGCTGGAAAACTTGGCGGAAATTACCTTCCTTATTATAAGGCAGAGGAAAAGGTCTAAGGGAATTCAACTACATTGCCTTGTAGATCCTCTCAGTGTTAGGGATTGCAGGGCCTTGTGAGGCGCGTCATTAGTAGAGTCAGGACACAGTGATGAAAAAACCTTCCCACCTGTCCTGGCGTAAAGGAATGGTTTGCCCGTCACAAAGATGAGGAAGAGGGATTTTGTATCGTGAGCACTCCAAAAAGACATTGCCCCATACTTTTTCGCACGCTCGCAGCCTTATCTGGTTCCAGTGCCCGTCTTGTCCTCAGTGGTCTGCCTTCTTCCTTAGTCGGGCTGCGGAAAGAAGAATCGCCTATGACCAGTCGGCGGATGTCTCATACGGTATCTCTGGTCATCGGCTATGAGGTAATGAAGGTGGATTTTCAGAAAACCCTGCTGCAGTGCATAAGCGCCTGCAGGGTTCCATCAGCTTTTGATGTGTATGACGATTATCCCGAGGCAGAACTTAGTATAAATGAAAATGCCGGCACCAGCCCGGTAAAGGTGGATCCAGATAATGGCCTACTGAAGTCTGGAAAGGAAATTCTATGAAAGACTGATGAGAGAAGATGCTTATGGGGCAGTGCTATGAATCTGGCGCATGATTACTGGAGGCAGGCCACAACTGAAAATGCAAGTCTTCCGAGGAAAACTGCCTTTGGAGGCGTCCAAACATTGTAATATTGAGGATTTAATTTTGATGAAGAAAACTCCACTGTATTTTCAAGATCCTGAGCTTAAGCTGATGAAGGTATTGCCAAGGCTGGTCCGTGAAAGGCCGCAGCTTCTGGAAGAAGCTTGTGCTGAAGTATTATTTACTGAAGGACATGAAACTCCGGCCACATTTGGAAAAGGGAGACGGAGTCGTTTTCTGGAAAATCCTTTTATGTGGATGGACAGGATGAAGAACAGTTTGCGGTGGCGGAGAAATTGAAGACACTTCTTTGGTCACCAGGAGACTACATGTTTTGTGGTAAACGGAATGATAGCCCATTATCGTGACCTGGAGAACAGGGATGCTGGCTGACCGCCACTGTTCCAAGCATTTAATTCATAAGGATTCCGGCCTCCAGGATGGGCTTTCTACGGCTCTTTTTATTCTGGATGGGAGAGAAAGGCTTGAAGTTGGGCATTCAGGAAGCGGAGTGGATGTAGTTACGTGGATTGAGCCGACGGCACACAGGAATTATACGGAGAATTTTGAGGAAAATATCGGTTGATTGCTGGTGCAAGCCCTTACAAGACTTCTTTTTCTATTATACTTATGCGACACGCACGGCATGTGAACTGAATCCTGTCAGCTGACCTGCAGATGTTGATTTGGCTTTATAAGCTTTTGATCTTTGTGCAAAAGCGATAAATCTTGCTTCCGGTCGGGATACAGCCTTTAGTACGCATGTGGCATGATAGCGTCAATGAAAAGATTACTACAGAAATGAGCAGAATGTATAAGCTTCTGCAGAGAGCTTCTGGAGCGAACGCCGTTTTAAAACTACGCGTCACCAGCTCATAACGAAGCAACGCCAGCAGTGGCGTATTTTTATAAGACATGCGCGGAAACGTCACAGTCACCAACCTATCGTCAACAACCCGACAGGAGCGACTTTATGGCGTCATAATGAGAATCACCCCAAGGCTTACGTAGAGCACGGCCTCAGTGGACGAATCCGCCGCAAAACTCGGAGAACCGCACAGAAGACAGGCTCTCAGGTCCCGCCCAGCACCTTCCTACCCGGCAAGAAGCGAAGCGGTGTGCACCCTTCGTGCAGTAGCACGCTGCGCACGAGCTTCGCAAAGTAGCAGCTCATGAGCAGAACCCGATGTACAGAGATTTGATTGATGCCACTGGTCCTGTCTCAGAAGATCCATGGACAGTCTTTCAGAGATTGAGATGCCTGCAGGTGTTTTCGTGGACATCAAGATGAAAAACAACATCTTGGGAAGGAAACCTGATTACGGTTCCGCTGTAGAGAGGAGAACAGATGAAGAAAGTTTATTTTAAGCAACAAATGTAGTAGGACATATGCACAGATTTGGGATGATGCCACTGAATGTGTTGATTCCAGCGTAACTGTACCAGCCGGCCGATCTGGTGTGGTTACCCAGGTAAAAGACCTCCTTGGAGAACGATTTCGGTTGCAAGGGCAGCTCAGATGACTTTTAGAGATGAGAGAAGTTGCGAATGCCTCCTTAAGGGACAGTTCGATAGGCACGGCGTAGCTAGCAAGAGGATCTCTAAGAGAATCTGTCGGAGAATGCAGCAGATGTATAAGGTTGTTGATGAGATTACACAGGATATCTCGCCGAGGGAGATAAGCAGACGTAAGCGCTACTTCCAAGTGGTAAGGACGTAGACTGTTATTGAGCACAGTGGACAACACACAGAGGAATCAGCAATGACTCACGGTTCTAAGTCTCCATCGTCATCAGGGATCTAACGGTACATCTGCAATCATCTATCCAGAGTGTCCTCTGCAAGGAATGCTCCACATAGGGTGCGGCAGCAAAGGTTACAGCCACTCAGAACCCATCACTGCAGTGCAGAAGGTCGATGCAGCCTTCCAGGGATTATCCGCAAGGCGTGTGCGGTTCTGGACCAGAAGGCTCTTTGTAACCATCTCTGGGCAAAGAAGCTGTTGCATCCCTAAGACGAGAAGGAAGGAGGAACATACTCAATGGCTAACGCATCTGTATTTAATATGCAGGGTAAGGAAGCGACAAGATGGATCTGAATGACGTGATTTCGCGGCACCGTTCACGAGCACCCCATTACACCCTCGCAGTGAAGTTGCAACGCTTGGCTGGGCCAAGCTGCAGAGACACAGAGCCCTTACTGTGCAGATGAGTTTCCTGGAGGCGGAAGAAAGCCTTGGAGACAAAAGAGGAACAGGCCAAGTGCAAAGATCAAGGTTCCATTCCAGCGCCCTGCAGTGGAAGTTTGTGTCGGCGGTATAGTATCTGCCCCTGACCCAAGAATAATCAGATTACCACCGGCATGAACAGGCGAAGGAAGTTTCAAGAGTAGCAGCGCGAAAGTCTGCACCGTCTAACGCAGTAGCAGAGAACAAGTCATACTGTATAAGATACTGCTCCGTGGACCCGAAACTCAAGACCAAATGAACTTCCAGAGCATGTTAGACGCTTTCAAGGTGCAGGCTTTGTCCGTTCCTCTGGACTGGAATGATCAGAATAGCGTAAGCTTTGCAAGAAATATTCAGAATGTAAAGACAGCCTAGTTAACGAGTCAACGTTTGCCGATGTTTTGAGAGTACGGCACTGTATTAGCTACATATATGTCTCGTAAACTTGAGGAGGCATACGCACAATGGCTAACTTGCATAATATTTTCGATGTGATGTGGATTCTTCCGCAGGCTCGTGACCTTCGATGCAAGTCCATGGCAGACATGAAAGCAGCGAGAAAAGCACACCTTCCCGGTACATCCTGGAAGCACAAGATCTGGGATCAGAGAAGCTGTAGAGAAGATGTTCGGCGGCTGGAGTCAAAGGCATGCAATAGAACACCATGAACCACGGAAAGCTGATGAAGAAGAAGAGGAATCTATTCGAGTAGACAGCTAAGACTAAGTATGCACCGTTCGCGTGATTGGATCTGCCGAGCTCAGGATATCGAGATTTTCAGCGCAACCAGTAAATTGCCAAGAACTGCGGAAATACTCAACTATACGCAGAAAGAAGGGAGAAAAGCAAAATGGGTATTAAGACATATAAAGCTTTATACACTGTCCAGAAGAAGGTCGATGGATCCCGAGTTCCTGATCCTCCGCGCAGAAGTTACCATGTCGACACCCAGACTTTCTCTGGCTAAGAATAAGAATAGACTGCTTGCAGAAATAAACCAGGGAAGATCACTGTCTCGTCAACCATCACGGCGGAAGGCAGAAGCCCGACAGTACAGAATCACCGATCTCCTGGGCGAGCTGCAATTGTGGACGGCGTTGTGGCACTGTTAGGTAGCAGGTATCGAGTACGATCCAAAACCCGTTCCGCAAACATCGCACTTCTCTTAAGTGCGTGACGGGATCCATGGCATACATCCTTGCGCCTACGGTGACCGACGGGAATGAAGGTTATGTCCGAGCAGAGGCAGAGTCGCCACAAGAGTAGGAAAACTGCTTTACCATTGTCCGCTATCCCTGTAGGTTCCGGAGATTCATGCTATCGAGTTAAAAGCCTCGGTAAGGAGCATTTCAGCTGTCTGCGTCCACAGTAGAAATGGGCACAGCTTATGTGGCAAGAGAAGGAAAAAGTACGTGTACCTTTGGTTCACCCTTCCGAGAGGTGTGAATGGTTCCCATCGAGTGCCGTGCAAACCATCGGCGTAGTAGGTAACGGAGACCACAACCCTCATCAATCTTCGGTAAGGCAGGGAAGAAAGCGCGTCACAAGGCATCCGGGTCGACAGTCGCGCGGATCTGTTACGAACCCTGAATCGACCCATCTACCCACACGGAGGTGGAGAAGGTAGAGCCCCATCGGACGGAGTGGACCTTGTACACCTTTGGGGTAAGCTCTGCACCTCTGGCTCTTGAAGAACACCAGAAATGCAGCAGGCTAGCTCCCAATAAGCTTATCGTAAGAAGACGTGATGTAGAAAGAGCCATCAAACAATTGAGGAGAGGAGAAATGTTCTGGCACGTCTCTATTAAAAGGACCACTTTGCAGACTGAGTCTTTTAAAGGCTGTGGATGCGCTGAATGCGCAGAATCAAAAGACAGTAGTGAAAAACTTGGTCTCGTCGCTCCGTTCACATAATCTCCTGTCATCTGTTGGACACACCATTATGGTCTCATGATCGAAGAAAGCACGTAAATTTCGTACACGTTACAGAGGAGATGGTAGGACACAAGCTGGAGAATCTGTTAGCGACAAGAAACTTACCGCGGACATCACGGTAACGGCGACGCCGAAAAGAAGAGGATATCTGCATAGAGAAAGGAGGACATGAAAATGCCGTAGCTGTCAAGTAGATCCCAGATTAAAAGAGAGAGAAATGCAACAAGTTATTAAAAGACCTTCCGCTAAGCTTTCTTATGCTAGAGGTGTCTGCCAGAAAGCTTTGCTGTTTTGATGCTACTCGCGTATGCGCTGGAAGAGAGCATTGGGAATCGTCACCTATAACCCAAGATATGCTTCCACATTGGTTAAGAAACTTTGCGTCCGCAGCTGCTATAATGCAGACAATAAACAATATGACAGAGAGATTTTATGTTGCAGAGTGCTTCGCAAATGCAGCTCCCTACACATTGAAGAGAATCCACCCAAGAGCACAGTGTAGAGCTTTATACAGAATCTTTCAAGAGAAGTCTCACATCATCATTGTTATTCTGGACGCGAAAGTAAGCGGCAGGGCGAATGGGACAGAAAAGTCAATCCGCACGGTATGCAGGAGTCGGAGAGTTCATCACAGGATCTGAATGGCGGTGGCATGACAAGAAAACTTTGCAGATAATCTGTTGATCGAAGATCACGAGTATCAGAGAATTAAAGAAGAAGCTGTATTCCTTGCAAATGTCTCCTGGGTGACTGGAAATCGAGAGAGCGGCTCGAGGATAAGGTTCGCATTAATCGTAGATTACTTACTGCTAAGCCCGGATACGCTATCGGCGGCGTGGTGGAGCGGAAATCGAGAAGTTAAAGAAGTTGATGTCTCAGATCAGATTACCAACAAGAACATCTTTCACTGGGATACTCCAAGGAAATCAAGTTAGACCGGATAGAGATGCGTCAGCTTAAGTTGCAGCGAGCGCACCGCGTGTCCTTAGAGAGTCCGTGTATCTTCCCCGCAGAGCTTTGAAGTCTGTGCTGCGTCCAGAACCATGAAGGGCAGGAGCTGGAATTGCATCGTTGACAGGACGTTTGGCGAGAGCGGATATCGCAAAGACGTGGAGTTCCATAGCGAGGGAACAATCCTCTTCAGACCTCTTCGTGCAGATATCGACGCGGATTTGCTGAGGCCGATACTACCCTAGCGGAAAATTAGGAGTAGCTAGGTATGACGACAGCGCGGCGAGGTACTTTCCTGCCAAGAAAAATAAGTGAAGGAGTCGAGACACCATTTCGTTGATGCCTCAAGAGAACGAAATCTGCAAGCAGATGCGACAGGTAGAAGGAATGACCGGTAAGTCACTAGAGGCAAATACCGTTAGCCAGCGAGAGTTCCGGAACTAGTCCACTGGAACCTTGCTGGATCAGGATCCAATCAGATCGAGGCAGCCAGAGTTGCCTCACGTGTTATTGCCATTGGGCGTGGCGGTAAGGTTTGGACTCGACATTTTGCGCTGTATCCGCATTCGCGTTTCGCGCAGCACGTAAGGGATCCGGAAAGGGTGCCACTAGAGCACCGTTGCAGCAGTAGTTGCCGACGCGTGTTATCTGAGATCGCGGTACCGGAGGAAAATTGCAAGAGAGGGCATGATCATGTCTTGGCATCTCACAGTCTCGCATCACTGCAAAACTCGTCGCAAAGGCAGATCTCAAAAGTGTGGTGATAACCACGGAAAAAGAAAAACATATTTAGAAGAGTCTGAAGGCAAGTCAGCTGAGCAGCTGAATGAAAGCTGATTTCCAAAGAAAGAACCTTCAAACTAGATTCCAAACAACCAATCAACAACAACCCAAATTACCACAAACACCCACAACACACAAAACAAACAAAAAAAAAAAAAAAAACAAAAAACCCACCAAACAAACAAACCACACAAAACACAACACCCCAAAAACAAAACCAAAACCCACAAAACAAACAAATACAAAAATGGCACAGACCTTTGTCAAGAATCAAGATGGAGACTACTTCCATCATTGAGAAGATTGCTGTAGGCTAACATAGTAGAGCCAAGTGAAGGAGCACATATGATATCGAAGCAGAAACAAGATCTTTAGAGTTGTTGGACAACACAGGCAAGAGAGCTTTGCATCCGTGTTAAGGGGAGGCTTCACCAGAAGATATGCCGCCACTGGTGCACCCATCAGCAGCGCTGTGCGTAAAGGACGCTATTCCCGGCGGACAGAGCTAAGAAGGGTGATGCTGTAAAGGCGTTGTGGTTCGTGTTAGATAGGATGGAGGACCAGCATAGCAGTGATGGTAGACAGTATCCGCCTAGATGAGTAACGGCAGTTATCCTCGTAGGAGGATAACACCCATAGGGCACCCTGTATCTCGGACCGCAGTGAAAGAGAGCAGAGATCATGGCTACACGAAGACTCGTAATCTGCACATGGAAAGGCTGGTATGAGGAGGAGCTTGGATGCGCAGAATTACAGGAAAGACGACATGCAGACTATTACCGTAAGGACAATGCAAGCAGTGGGTAAGGCTGTTCATCTCTTCGACCCAAAGACCAAACTAAGGTAGTGGTAGAAGGTTGCACATGGGTAACCACATGCACCAGAAGCCGTAAGTCAGGCTCAACCCACAGTTAAGTGGAATTGTTCGTAAGGAAGCAGCCGGATGCCTCCCAATGTACGCTTTCCGTTGTTGATGGACAGGCTCACCTGTAGGATTCAAGCTTGAGAATGGCAAGTCAGGTTCCGTGGCTAAGAAGACCGGTAAAGGTTATTGACTGCTGATAGTGCTGAGGAATAAAGGATGGCTGAGATTTCAGAAATTTACAACAGCGAAATCTAAAGAAGCTATGCAGTAGTTATTAGCTGACGGCATAGAATGTTAACGAAATTCCGCAAAGCCTGCAAAAATCGTCAATCAACATGGGAAGTCGGCGAAGCAAAACGCACCTAGGTTCGTAGCGCAGCATGATTTAGAGACCACTACGACAGCATGCGTAACAAATGCCAGGCAAGAAAGTCCGCTGCGAACTTCAAGGATCAGAGAGGGACAGGCACCACGTCAGGTTATCTCGTGGAGAGAAGATGTACGAGTTCGCTGATCGTTTGATTCAATCGCGGCTCTTTCCTCGAGTAAGCAGACTCGTGGTGGTAAACCCCAATGCCTCTTGATGGCAGAGGAAACCATGCCCTTGGAACCCAAAAGAGCAGATCATTTTCCTGAAATCGAGTTCGACTAGCAGATAAGGTTAGAGGAATGGACATCATCTGTTACAACCAGCAAAGACTGACGAAGAGTCCAAGAGAGCTTTCTATCCGTTCAATATGCTCTTTGCGAAATAATCGGAGGAAAAATGGCTATAACGATCAATGAAATTGTGCCAGCAAACAGAGACCCGCAAGTTCTCCACAAGAGAGTACACGTACCAGATGTACGATTCAGGACGTCCCCACTCTGTACTTTTGGGCGTGGCACTACGCGCATGCCTTCCGTGAGTTAGCATATAGTGAGAGATTCGAGGGTGAGAAAAGCATCTTTGTAATGATTGCAGAAACGAATATCGATCCGCATCAGCATCTCGATATTTCGTTTGCAAAAGAGGATAGCATAGGGCGCAATCCCTCACAGATAAAAAGAAAGGATATCCGTAAGCAAATGCGAGCGAAGGAGCTTGATCCAATCGCAGATATGCTTACAAGAACTCATGTAAACTGCAAACACTGCAAAAACATGCACAGCGTATGTATCCCAGCATCTAAGATGAAGCAGTCTATTGCTGAGATTCTTTCTGAAGGAAGTTGTTAGTATTTCAGCCGCGAGTTAGCTGAAATGGAAAGTTCCAGGACATCAGACTCGACCGAAGTACGGTCCAACAAGAATGAGAAGACTATTTCGGAATCTGTGAATTTCCAAGCCGGGTCTTCGTGCATACGCCAAAAAGCAGAATATGTCCAGAGTACTTGGTGGACTAGTACAGCAATCATTTCCACAAACCAGGGTAATCACTCGACAAGGAAGCAAGACAAAAGGGTGTAGGCGGAGTAGTCCTTGCCTTTGTATGGTAATCTGTCGGAATATATTTTCTGAAAAACAGTATTTTTACTGAGAATTCTAAGAGAGGAGTACACTACGTCACGTATCGAAAGTTACCGGTCGCGATCCCGCAGGCGTTACTGCTGAGATTAAGGACAATGTAGTAAAGGTAAGCACCAAAAGGGAACCTTAGAGAACTCTGCAAAAGAAATCACAATCAAGGAAGAGGATGGCTAATGGTGGTTACCGTCCAATGACAATAAGAAAGAGAAAGTCTTCACGGATTAAGCAGAGCTTACTGTTCAACATGGCTGAGGGTGTAAGCAACGGTTATGAGAAGAAGCTGAAATTAACGGTGTAGGTTACAGAGCGGCAAAAACAAGGCAAGACCTTGACTTTGACTTTTGGGATATTCTCATCTGAAACCATGGAAGATCCGAAGGCATTTGGAGACCGTACTAGAAGTGGAACCAATACCGTATATAGGAGGAATTGACAAGGAGAAGGTTGGTCAGTATGCTGCGGAAATCCGCGTCTAAAGAGAGCACCGGAGCCTTATATGGGTAAGGGAATTGTATCATCGAGGTCATTCGTCGAAGTCGGTAAGATCTGGAAGAAACTAATAGGTGAAAGTAATGTTAGCAAGAAAATAAAGCCGAGTCTTCGTCAGCACGCAAGAATCAGAAACCGTTTATCTGGTACTCCTGAGAGACCACGTCTTGTTTTTCGTCTAATACACAGATGCACAGCTTTATTGATACGCTGCAGGGAACACCCAGTGTAGCTTACCTTAGATAAGAATGCGAACTGCAGTTTACCGACAATATTGAGAGCTAGTTAGGTAGGCGTCTGAGGTGCTGTGCGTAGCTGGAGACGCAGGAAGTGGTGTTCGACAGTAGGCGGCTTCCCGTGTCATGGTTAGTGTTCAGCTTGCAGATGCTGCAAGAGAGTCGGACTGTGTATTCTAATCGAGAGGAGAAATCACTAAGATGAAGCGCGAAAAATTGACGCAAATCAGTTAGAGTTAAAATGACAGTAGTAGCCACTCAAGCGTGTTGCTAAGATCTAAAGGTGGACGCCCATGAGATTGCTCCGCCTGTAGTAGTTGAGATGGAAATGGACACGTTGGCTGGTGGTACCGGTAAGGCAACTGAGGTACCTGAGGCGACGGGGACAAGAGAGGCTGCAGTAAGAAACATGGCTACTGTACTCTGTAATGAGGATAAGTCTGTCACCACACGATTACTCAGTTTGGAGCTCTCAGCGTAGTCTTTCTGAAGAAGGCTCCTTGAAGGAACAGGTATCATCGTCAAGTACCTGCACGTATGGTGTGTGAGTTGGCAGAACTAGAAACATCCGTACAAAGTCTTTAGGATCTAACAACAAGACAAATGGAAGTTTATGCAACTTTTATAGGACTTACTTCTGATGAAGATCTTGAGCAGTTCAGCGCACCCGTGGCAAAACTGTAGCAGAAATTACAGGTTAAGAGGAGGGTAGAAATGGCAGATAAATTAAAAATTACTTTAGTGAAGTTCCTATCGGTGCCATCCCCTAAGCAGAAGGCAACTGTTCAGGCTCTGGACTTAGAAGATCTGTCAGTCTGTAGAGCTTCCGAACAAGTGGCAACCACTAAGGAATGATCTGAGAGTCAATCACTTGGTAAAAGTGGAAGAGATTGGCGATAGCGACTATGGAGTTATCAAAAGTTATCACCTGCAGAGGGCTCTAGCACTCCAGAATTTCCGTCGCGCAGAGGTCACGGTTCAGGAAATGGTAAGACAGCAGTAAGGGACACAGCGGCAGAAGGCTCGTTCCGAGCACCAAGAATCGGTTTCGAGGGTGGACAGATGCTCTTATTCTGTCGTATTCCTAAGAGAGGATTTACCGATCCTAACTCAAAGATAATTACAGGAATCAACGTTTCCGTATTGGAAGATCGTTACAATGCAGGAGATGAGGTTACTTTTAGAGAATTTATTGGAGAAGAGAATCATCCGTAAGCCAAAATGACGTGTAAAGATTCTTGAAACGGTGAATTAACAAAGAAGCTTACTAGTGAGTAAATGCCTTCTCCGAGAGCGCAAAGGAGAAGATTAGGTATGTGAACTCGTGAGGATCTAAATGCTTCAAAACAATACGAAATGCATTTAAGGTAAAAAGATTTAAGAGATCGTCTATTTAGGTTTTTCCTATGCTCGTAGTAATTGTTTTGATCAAATCTTCCTATCCCGGTGTAACCGGATATTTTGAGATTTATTTAAGAGCATGACAGGAAAATGATGCTTTCGGTTGGTTTAATACCAAGGACCGAGGATCTTTCGAGCAGCTCAGTATTTTTGCATTATCCATTACCCCCATATCACTCTCCATTATTATTCAGCTTTTTAACTCGTAGGCGATTCCTCGCCTGAAGAAATGCAAAGGACGGAGAAGAGGGAAGAAAGAAACTGACAGAATATACCAGATATGTAACCATCGGTTTAGCTTTTAGAGTCTACGGCTATGCGGCGGTAGGATCTGTGGTTCCGCTCTGATTGATATGCAGAGGGTGGTTCTTCGTCAAAGATTGCCGTGTCGTATATCTGCGTGGTGGCTATGACAGCGTTCTGCAATTTCTATGTGGATTGGAGAAAGAATCACGACAAGGGAGTGGGAAATGGAATTTCTAGTGCTTTGTTTAATATCTCATCTTCCGTTCCGCAGGATTTTCCTCACCTTATGAGAGATCGGCGATGGGGAAACAACATCGACGAAAATGGTGGTGGCGGCAATCATCATCGCTGCGGCAATTTTCTGCATGGTGGCATTTACCGTAATATTACAGGATGCAGAAAGAAGAATCCCGGTGCAGTATAGTAGAAGAGTACAGGGAAGAGGACTTGTTGGCGGACAGCAGTCTCAGATTCCGTTAAAGGTCAATACGGCAAGTGTTATGCCGGTAATCTTTGCCTCCTCCTTAATGACTATGCCGGTTGTTATCGGACAGATTTTAAAGGTGGACCAGGGATCGGTTTTAGGACAGATTATCATGGGATTAAATTCCGGATCTTGGGCAAATCCCAATGCACCGATTTATTCCTTAGGATTGCTTTCTACATCGCTCTACTATATTTCTTTGCTTATTTCTATACTTCCATTTCCTTTAATCCATTGGAAGTAGCGAATAATATGAAGAAGCAGGGCGGTTTTATTCCCGGAATCAGACCCGGAAAGCCAACCAGCGATTATCTGGAGGGTATTCTTCGATATATTATCTTTATCGGAGCTACCGGACTGGCTATTATTGCATTAGTTCCTATTATCATATCCGGCGTGTTTAACGTCAGCAGAATTTCCTTCTCCGGAACTTCCTTAATCATCATCGTGGGTGTTGTTTTGGAAACCTTGAAGGCTATCTGATTCTCAAATGGTAATTTCGAAACTATAAAGGATTTTTAGACACCATCTCATAGCCTCCCTTAGCTTTACTAAGGAGGCTCTAGTGGTTTATCCCATCATGAAAGATACCCATATTGAAGATTATCATGCTAGGAGCGCCTGGTGCGGGAAAAGGAAGCCAGAGTTCGTATTTCTAAAGTTTATGTTTCACCCCATATTTCCCACCGGAGACATCTTTCCGTCAACTATAGGGAAATCGAGCTCGGATTAAAGGCTAAGGAGTATATGGATCACGGAGAACTGGTCTCCCGATGAACACACTATTGCTATGCTTGAAATCGTTTAGAAGAAAAGGATCAGTGAGAAGGATATATTCTGACGGATTCTCAGAACCATTCCTCAGGCGGAAGCTTTTAGAAAATGCACTGGTTCCCAAAGAGAAAAGACTGATCTGGCATTGGACGTAGAAGCACCGGATGATGATTATTCAAGAATGGCTCGGCCGCAGAACCTGCCCTCATTGTGGCGCGACATCCATTTGGAAACCTGAAGCCGAAAAAGAGGGATTTGCGACAACTCGGTGAGCATCTTGTGCAGAGAAAAGAGTGATGAAGAGAATACGGTATCGTTTGAAGGTTTATCATCAGAGTACGGAACCATTGATTTTCTATAAGAAAGAGGGAATCTTGGAAGAGATTGACGGAACAAAAGATTTAGAAACGGTATTTGCAAGGGTAAAGGAAATCTTAAGCCAAGTGGAAAGGAAAAATCCATGATTGAGATTAAGTCCAAAAGAGAAATAGAACTGATGCGGGAAGCGGGCAAGGTTCTGCAGAAGTACATGAGAAAGTAGGGAGAGGCGGTAGCCCGTGGAAAGAGCACCATGAATTGGATAAGTACGCAGAGGAGCTCATCCGAAAGCAAAATGTACCCAAGCTTTTCATCTCTATGACTTTCCGCAGCTTGTTGTGTATCCGTGAATGAGGAGTTGATTCACGGAATACCGGAGAAAACAAGGATTTTAAAAGAGGAGACATCGTTTTCGATATCGGAGTGAATTACAAGGGCTATCACAGTGATGCTGCAAGAACTTGGGCGGGTGAGAGATTGTTCCAATGCCAAAAAGACTGGTGGAAACTTGTAAGGAACTCTTTTTCCGGGGAATCGAAAATGCGATTCCCGGAAATCACTTTAAATGATATTTGCGGAAGTATCGAGATTATGTAGAAGCCCATGGCTACGGTGTAGTTACCCAGTATGTGGGACACGGCATTGGCCATCAGGTACACATGGATCCGGAAGTACCCAACTATCGCATGAATGAAGAAAGGCCCGAAGCTACAGGTCGGAATGACCTTGGCTACATAGAGCCCATGATTACGGAAGGCAATCCGAGGTCAGGGTTTTATCCAATGACTGGACAGTGGTCCTGGACGGTAAGCTTACGGCACATTATGAAAATACAATTTTAATCACAGACAACTGGACCGGAAACCAAGTCTATCGAAAGGATGAATTGAGTATGTCGAAATCAGATGTAATCGAAATTACAGGTAAGGTAATCGAGAGTTACCAAAATGCCAGTTCCAGGTTGAACTGGAAAACGGGCATCAGGTATTGGCTCATATCTCGAAAATTAAGAATGAACTACATCTCGTATTCTACCGAGATAAAGGACTACATTGAGCTTTTCCCTATGACTTATCAAAGGGAAGAATTATCTGAGAGATAAGTAGGGTTTCTCGCTTTACATTTCAAGACTGTTTTTGCTAGAATGATACGGCAACTCTGTTCAAATTCGTAGAAGGAAAGGGAATTTTACTATGAAAGTAAGATCACTCAGTAAAACCGATCTGCGAAAAATGCAAAGTAATCAAGGAAAGGGCTCCATCAGAATTATCTAGAAAACCCCTAAGCATAAGCAGAGACAAGGCACTAATAGGAGGAAATCAAAGATGGCCTGCATTGCAGGTGTGATTTACCAGAGAGAAGCGAATCGAAATCGGTTTGACTTAATCTACGGGAATCGGAAGACCCCTCAGCAGACAAAAACTCGTCAGAAACCGCGTAAATCCCGGATACAAGAGTAAAGGATTTAATTGACGATGAGGTAAAGACTCATGACCTATATTGCAGAGCACCAGATGGTAGAAGGTGACCTTCGTAGAGAGATCGCTTTAAACATCAAGCGTTTGCAGGAAATTGGGTGCTACAGAGGAATCCGTCACAGAAAGGGACTCTGTAAGAGGTCAGGAAGACTAAGACCAATGCAAGAACCCGTAAGTGGACCAAGAAAGACCGTTGCTAATAAGAAGAAGCAGGTCTGAACAGTAACTAATGGATCTCTCATGTTTTAAATACGGAAGAAGTGAAAAAGGAAAGTAGGTTAGTTTAACTATGGCTAAGTCAACTGGTAAGAGAGTGACAAAAAGCGCGTAAAGAAAACGTTGAACGCGGACAGGCACATATCCAATCATCTTCAATAACTACAACCGTTACTTTGACAGATGCTCAGGGAAATGCTTTATCATGGGCAAGTGCCGGCGGTCTGGGATTTAGAGGTTCAAGAAAATCTACTCCATATGCAGCGCAGATGGCTGCTGAGACTGCTGTAAAGGCAGCTTTGGTACACGGCTTAAAGTATGTGGATGTAATGGTTAAGGGACCGGGATCCGGAAGAGAAGCAGCAATCCGTGCTTTAGCAGCAAACGGATTGAAGCAACTCCATCAAGACGTTACACCGGTTCCACACAACGGATGCCGCCCACCAAAGCGCAGAAGAGTATAATGCTTTTTGCCGGGGAGATTCTTATATTTCCTATAGCGGCATAAGTGTATACAAGAACAGTATGACCATGTGGTCAGCCTGAAGAAGCCATATCGGTGTAAAGGGCGCATCAATTTTTAGGGATGTTGGCTTGTTGAGTCGACAAACTTGATATTTAGGAGGATAAAATGGCAGCAGATAAAGTTCCTAGCTTTTAAAAGATGCAGGTCACTTGGACTTCAATTCGTATTTTTAGGGCTGGATAAGAAATCCAACAGACAGCTTCTGTAACCTCGAGAAGAAAGATGAGCGAGTACGGTCTCTAGCTTAGAGAGAAGCAGAAGGCAAAGTTCATCTCATGGCGTATTAGAGAAGCTTCTTCCGCAACTACTATGCTAGGCAGAGAAGTTAGGCAGGACAGACCGGGTGAGAACCTTATGATTCTTTTTAGAGTCTCGTCTGGACAACGTTATTTTCCGTATGGGAAATGGCTAGAACCAGAAGAGAAGCTAGACAGGTTGTAGGACACCGTCACGTAAATCTGCTAACTGAAAGATGTAAACATTTCTTTCTTCATCTTGTATCGGGATGTGATTCAGATTAAAGAACCATGAGAACTGCACAGAGATATAAGGATATTGTGAAGCAACCAACGCAGAATGGTACCGCACGTTAGAGATGGATGCTGAGAAGCTTAGCGCAACTTAAGTCTCTTCCGCACAGAGAAGACATTGACGTTCCTGTAAAACGAAATGTTAATCGTCGAGTTGTATTCTATGCAATGATAGCCTGCTAAAAAGGAGGCAGCATGTTTGATTTTACAAACCAAACATTGAAATTCTGGAAATTTCAGAGGATAAGCGTTTTGTCGTTTCTGTATGTGAACCATTGGAACGAGGCTACGGCTCAACCCTAGGAAATTTCTTCGGAGTGATGATGCTCTCTCTCGCCCGGGCTGCGTACTTTCTGCAATTAAAAATCGATAATCCGTCCGGAGACAGGGTTTCCGGTATTCAGGAAAGCTTTTGCTGAGCTTTTGACTATATATAAAGAGCATGGCAGTGATTTTGCCGGAAGAAGTAGAAAGTTTGGAGGTTTCCGGAGATTTATCCGGAAAGTCCGAGATTCTGGCTGAAGATTTTATTGGAGAGTCGGAACTTGCTGAGTAATCCTACAGAACATATTGCTACTGTAGAGGCTGGATCCAAGGGGTTCATTTCCTTTATCAGTAGAGGACAGGGTTACTACGGAGAAAGGCGAAGGAAGAGCAGAAGCACCAAAGGATTATCAGAATATTGATGCTTTATATACTCCGGTGGAAAGAGTAAATATGTCCATCGAGAATACCCGTGTAGGAAATATGACGGACTATGATCGATTGACTCTGGATGTATATACCAATGGAAGTATGTCTCCGGAAGATGCGATTTCCAAGGCGGCACAAATGCTTTTTCAGCACCTGGATCTGTTTGTGGCACTTTCTGAAGAGGTGGCTGCAACAGAGCTTATGGTGATAAGCCCGAAGATGAAAAAGGGCAAAAGTAATGGAAATGAATATTGATGAACTGGAATTAAGTGTCCGTTCCTATAACTGCTTGAAGAGAGCGGAATCAATACAGTGTCCGAGTTAACATCCAAGACAATCGGAGGACATGATGAAGGTTCGTAACCTGGGCAGAAAGTCTCTTGAGGAAGTTTTGGCGAAGTTAAGAGATTTAAATCTGGGACTATCATTTCCGGAAGAATAGAGAACAATAAGGCCAACCGGTAAGACTAAAAAGCACGGATAAGGAGAAAACATGGCAAATTATAGAAAAGTTAGGAAGAGCTTCAAACCAGAGAAAGGCAAATGCTTCGTGCATTAACCACTTTTATTGGAGCATGGAAAGATTTTTACTACAGAGGCTAGAGCGAAGGAAGTTCGTAAGCAGGTAGAGAAGCTTTATTGTTTAGCAGTAAGAGAAAGACAACTATGAGATGGTTGTCGTTAATGCAAAGGTTGCAAAAGAAGGATGCGGATGGAAAGCGCATTAAAGAAGTGAAAGACGGTAAGAAGGTTACCGTTTATGAGGAAGTAGAGAAGTCCATCCAGAAGGATAAGCCTTCCTGCTTGTAGGCTCGTCGCCAGATTCTTGCAGCTACCCTATGTTCCAACTGTTAGACCTCAAGAAGCAGCCGAAGAAAGAAGAACACCAAGAAGTTAGACTTGACGAAGAAGCTCTTTTGAAGAGATTGCACCAAAGTACGAGAACTGTCACGGTGGATATACAAGAATCGTAAAGGTAGGTCTTCGTAAGGGAGATGCTGCTATGGAAGTTCTTTTAGAGCTTGTATAATATTTTACAAAAACGAATAGAACAGAGTTGTTGAAAAGAGGAAGAATAGCTTCCTCTTTTTGATGCCTAAAGCATAAAAATACAGCTAAGCTATGGGTTAAATGATTGTGAGAATCAAGCAAAAGTCGAAAAAATGAAGGGAAATGTTTCTCGGATGGAATCGTAAGAGAAAAGCACTTGTTTTCCCTTGCTCTCTCGCCGTATACTAGGAGGAAATGTGAACAGGAGGATTTGTATGAGAAATATTTTCAACGATATAGGGAAGCGTTTGGGGCTCACATTGGCTCTTAGCATGACAATGCTTGTTTCTCTGCCCATGCCTGCTTTTGCGAGGGATAGCACCAGCAACATCAGTATGATTCGGATTAAGGTGGAGGAAAGACTTCGGAACTTGGATCCGGGAGACAGCCTTGGCAATATCAGCGAAAGTGATTTTTCCACCGGAGACAATGATAAATACCATATTGATGCAGTACAGTGGGTAGATAGCGGAAATGCCGGTGACATTACCGTAGGAAGCACTCCTAAGGTGCAGATTTATCTTGTGGCAGACAGCCGGGATAAGAGCAATGGGGATACGTTGTATTATCAGTTTTTCGGCGCTTATAACAGCAATAATGTTCGTGTGACCAACGGAACTCTGATCAGTGCTAAAAGAATCAGTTCTACGGAGCTGGAGCTTCTGATTCAATTAAAGGCGGTGCATGGACAGTATGCCACGGCGGATAATTTACAGTGGGACAACAACTCCTTGGGAAGAGCTAGCTGGACTGCGCCGGAAAATTCTTCCGGTGTGTATGAAGTAAGCCTTTTCAAAGAGGGAAGAAGGCTGACAAAGATTACCACTGATGCCTTGAGCCTGAATTTTTATCCTTGGATGACAGAGGAGGGCAGTTATACTTTTTCCGTAAAGACCATTCCCTATACCGAGGAGCAGAAGAAGGCGGGAAAATCCTCTGAAGAAACAGAGTCGGAGGTGCTGGATATTCAGCAAAGTACCCGTTCCAATGGAGAAGGAAAAATATAACGAGAATCAAGTTCGCGCCAAAATGCCGGACAAAATAATTCCGGGACAGGGAATATTCCCAATAGTATCGGTTTTAGCTTAAGTAACGGAAAATGGTATTTCCGTTATCCTAACAGCCAACTGGCCATTAATACTTGGCTGGAATGGAATGGACACTGGTATCATTTTAACGGACAGGGGGAGATGGAAACAGGATGGTTTAAGAACAGCTACGGAGATTGGTATTACCTGGATCCGGTAAACGGTGATATGAAGACCGGCTGGAGATTCATTAACCAGAAGTGGTATTATCTTCGTCCGGAAAAGGATGACCGTTGTGGGGCTATGCTTTCCAATACGCTCAGCCAAGTGGGCAAGGAGCAGTATTACTTTGACAATTCCGGTGCCATGAGAACGGGCTGGATTGCCTTGCAGGAAAACGGTAACACGGTTTACTACTATTTCAAAGAGGACGGGGCAATGGCGAAGAACACTACTATTTCCGGCTTCCGTTTAAATGAAAAGGGACAGTGGGTAAAGTAATGCAAAAAAGAAATATAGAATGATATGCTAAAAGAGATATTTTAAAGCATATTTGTTTGGGTCTTCCGGGATAGAAATATCTTGAAGGCATTTCATTGCCTTTTTCACACGCTAAGGGATATACTGACTAGGATTTATTGTGTATTTCTTTAGGAGAAAATTTTTGAATAATATAGAAATAAAAGATTGTACTTACGAATACGTACGAAGGGATGAAAATGATGAGGTAGTGGAGAAGCTTTCCGCTATTTCATTTGAATTTCACAATCGAAGAGGGAAGCTTTGTCTCAGTAAGCGACATACAACGGTTCCGAAAATCCACACTAGCAAAGCTTTTTAATGCTTTACAGATTCCTACGGAGGGATGCGTGATTATTTCCGGTATGGACAGCCGGGAGGAGGCCAATGTTTTCCCTATCCGGGAAAAGGTGGGCATGGTTTTTCAAAATCCCGACAACCAGATTATTGCCTCCGTGGTGGAGGGAGGATGGGCTTTCATCCGAAAAATATCGGTGTTCCTACAGAGGAAATCTGGAAGAGGGTGGCAGATGCTCTGGAGGCGGTCAATATGGAGGCCTACCGCCTGAAATCTCCTAATCATTTATCCGGCGGACAGAAGCAAAGGGTAGCTATTGCAGGAACCCTGGCTATGGAGCCGAAAACCATTGTACTGGATGAGCCCACCGCCATGCTGGATCCCAGCGGTAGAGCGGAGGTTATTCGGTCTATTCGGGAGTTGAACCAAAAGAAGGGTATCACTATCATTTTGATTACCCACTATATGGAAGAGACTGTAGATGCGGATCGCATTATTCTGATGGATCAGGGAAAGCTGGTGCTGGACGGCACACCCAAGGAAATCTTTTCCAAGGTGGAAGAGCTGAAGGCTCTACGAATGGATGTGCCTTTGATTACGGACTTGGCTCATGAGCTTCGCCTTTCCGGTATGCCGTTTCGAGGGATTTTGAAAGGAAGAGGAGCTGGTGGAGGAATTGCTGTCCGTCTTTGGGGAGGATTCCTTTATGGAAGGGATAGAGAAGGGGCAGAAAGAGGAAGAGCCGGAAGGGGAATCCGATAGGGTAGCAAGTGCCGTAATTGAAAACTCTATAGGGAAGCGTTCAGAGGAAATGCATTTTCAGGCGACTACCCCTTCTTCGGAAGAAAAGGAAATAGAAGCGGAAATAGAAAAGGAAATAGAAAAGGAAACAGAAAAGGATTTTATCCTGAAAGTGGAAAATCTTTCCTGCATTTATCAGAAGGGCACTGCCATGGAAAGCTATGCCCTAAAGGACATTCATCTTTCCATTAAAAGGGAAGCTTTTTCTGCCCTGATTAGTCATCAATCGGTTCCGGGAAAATCCACCCTTTTACAGCATTTTTAACGGTCTGATTAAGCCGAAGAAGGAGAGATTTTCGTTCATTTTCGGAAGAATCCTGCCCCTGATTCTGCAGGACAAGGGCTTTTTGTTCTGAAGGGTAAGAAGAGAAAAGTGGAAAAGGAAGGGGTACTTTCTTTCCGGGAAGAGGGCTTTGATTTTCAAGGTCTACGCTTTAAGGTAGGCTTGGTCTTCCAGTATCCGGAGTACCAGCTTTTTGAGGAAACGGTTTTTGAGGATGTACTTTTAAAGCCGAAGAATCAGGGCTTATCCTTGGAAGTAGCCAAGAAAGAGGCGGAAGAGGCTTTTAAGAAGCATGGGAGTGGAGGGAAGCGCTATGGCAGAAGTCTCCCTTTGAGCTTTCCGGCGGACAGAAGCGAAGGGTGGCTATTGCGGGCGTGCTGGCTATGGACCCGGAGCTTTTGATTTTGGATGAGCCCACCGCAGGACTGGATCCCGCAGGAAGGGAAGAGCTGTTTCAGGTGATTGCTCATTTGCAGGAGCGCTATGCCATGACCATTCTATTGGTTTCTCATTCCATGGATGATGTGGCTCGTTATGCGGGAGGAGGTTTTTGTCTTAAATCAGGGAGAATGTATCCGACAGGGTAGCCCGGAGGAGGTATTTTCCCATAAAAAGGAAATGGAGGAGCTGGGATTGGGACTTCCCCAGATTCGTGCCTTTTTGTATAGCTTGGAGGAAAAGGGCTTGTCCTTCCCTAAGAAGAATACGGTAGAGGAAGCGAAGGAAATGATTCTTTCCGCTTATAAGAAGAGAAAGGGAGGGGAAAATGCTTAGAGAAATTACCTTAGGGCAGTACTACCCCGGTAGACTCTCTTCATAGACTGGATCCCAGAGTGAAGCTTTCCGGCACCTTTCTGTTTTTGATCGCCTTGTTTATTGTCAATAGCTGGACTGCCTATGTTTTTCTGGCTCTGGTTTTGCTTTTATTGATTAAGCTTTCCAATGTTCCCTTTTCCTTCATGGTTCGGGGCTTGAAAAGTGTTTTGTTCCTCCTTTTACTGTCGGTGAGCTTTAACCTGTTTTTAACACCGGGAAAAGAGATTTTCCGCTTTTATATGTTTAAAATCAGCCAAGAGGGATTGCATATTGCGTCTATGATGGCGGTGCGATTGATTCTTTTGGTATTAAGCAGCTCCTTAATGACTCTTTGCACCACCCCCAATGAGCTGACAGACGGGATGGAGAAGGGGCTTTCCATCCTGAAAAAGCTACATTTGCCCATCCATGAGATTGCCATGATGATGTCCATTGCGCTACGTTTTTATTCCGATTCTGGTGGAGGAAACGGACAAGATTATGAAGGCTCAGATGGCCAGGGGAGCGGATTTTGAAAGTGGAGGAATCGTTCACAAGGCAAAGGCTATGGTGCCCATTTTGGTGCCCCTCTTTGTTTCCGCCTTCCGAAGAGCCTATGACCTGGCTTTGGCCATGGAATCCCGTTGTTATCAGGGGGGAGAGGGGAGAACGAAAATGAAGCCTCTTCATTATGAAAGAAGAGACTATCTTTCTTACCTCTTCCTGCTTATGGTGTTGGTGCTTTCCATTGGAAGCCGATTTGTCTCTCTGCCATAAAATCAGAAAAATAGAGAGTATATCGACAGGATTGTAAGGGCGGTATTGCCGGATAAAAATCACAAGGAGAGTACGGCAAAGAGAGAATGCTTTTTGGCATGGCAGATATTTTTGGGGAAGGTAAAGAAGCTTTGTCTTCTGCGCGCTGATTGAACAACAGAAAGGAAGCGGATGGAACAGCGGATTGTATTAAAACTGGCCTATGAGGGAACAGACTATCATGGCTTCCAAAAGCAGGAGGGGCTTTCCACCATTGCCGGCACCGTAGAGGAGCAGCTCCGTAGTCTTTTTCCTTGGAAAATGGAGAACTTTATCGGAGCCAGTCGGATCGGATCAGGGGGTGCATGCTCTGAGCAATCTCCTTTCCTTTGATACGGAGGGGAAGGTTTCCGGAGAACAGATTTTGCGGGCTTTAAACAGCTATTTGCCGGAGGATATTCGGGTGATGGAAGCCCACTACGTGCAGCAGGATTTTCATCCTCGTTTTACCCCCCATACTAAGGCTTATCGTTACAGCATTTGCCGGAGCAAGGTGGAAAATCCCCTTGCAGAAGGACGGCGTATCACTATACCTTTCCTCTGGATTGCGGGAATATTGCTCGAGGATGGAGCTTTTAAAGGAGAGCATGACTCTTTCGAAGCTTTTGCCAATCCTAAGGCTCAAAGCCTTTTTGCAGGGGAGCTCTAGTGCGAGATTTATCATTTTTCCTTGGAAGAAGAGGGGATTACCTTCATTTTTCTGTAGAGGAAAATGGATTTTTGTACCACATGATTCGATTCTGGCCGGGACTCTTTTGGAGCTGGAAGGGGAAGGATGAGCCTCAGCCCAATTAGAAGAAATTTTGGAAAAGAAGGATCTGTACTCTGGCATCTCCACTGCCCCGCAAAGGGACTTTGCTTAATGAATTTAGACTATGGAGATTTTTCAATCTTTTTCTTTTTATAGTATAGAAGAGTTTTTCGAAAGTTCATGGAATTGCTTTTTTGAGAACAGTGCATTGTTGTTATAAAAGCTATGATACGGTTTTTTATATAGGCTATGGAACTGTATTTATAGAAAGTATAGAATAGAGCTTTAGAGTAGCTTGAGGGGATGAAGAGGAAAGAAGGAGTAAGGCATGGAGAAAGAACAGATTTTTTGATTTTCAAGGAAGATATGGAAGAGAAGAGTATCGTTCTTTCGGAAAAAGGGATGTATTATACGGAAAGCTTGGAACAGGGCTGCATGGGCTTTCGGAAAAGCCTTTTGGAAAAGGATATTTCTCCCTATGGATTGCATTTTTTTGACTGTGCTTCTATGCACTTTTTGACAAAGTTTTTCTTGGAAAGGCTTCGGGAGGACTTTATTCTTCTGCTCTTTGACCATCAGGCGGATTTGAAGAGGCGGGAGGCAAGGGCGCTTTGCCACAATTCCTGGCTTCGGCAGGTCATGGTTCGCCTTCCCCATTGCAGGGGGATTTTGCTTTTGGGAGCCACCGAAGAGGAAAAAGGAATCATTAACGATGCTTTAATGACCTTAGGGGATGAGTTTGTTCCTATGCAGGGGAGATAGCCTGGAATCCAGAAGGGAGCTTGCCGCAAAGCATCCGGGGGTTCGGGATCCCTTGATGCACACCAGCTTGTACTGTTTTACGGATAGGGATTTTCAAAGCGGAAGAGCCAAGACCCATATTCCTTCCCTTCTTCGTTTGGTGCAGCTGCCCTTATACTGTTCTATAGACAAGGACATTTTCGGAAAAGGCTTTACCGAGCAGGAATATCGTAGCGCCATGGACTGTGTTTTAGCCTCGGGGCAGAAGATTTTGGGATGAATATCTTTGAAGGCGAGGGAGAAGATGCTCCCGGAGAAGGGTTTAATCTCTCTTTGATTCGGGAATACGAGGAAAATGCCTTTGGGCTATTCCAAAAGACAGAACTATAAAAGCATGAAGGTGCTGAAAATAGAGTTTCAAAGCAGTAAAAACGAATGCCGTAAGCCGGTTAGGATGGCTTAAAGAAGAAGCGGCTTACAAAGTGTAGCTAAGGTAAGAAATGTAAACAAGAGCAGGAGGAAGCAGGAGATGAAGATTCGTGTAGCAGACTACATTGCCCAAAAATGTTATTCCATGGGACTTAGCAGAAATTTCTCTGTGGTTGGAGGAGGGCACGCACCTGAATGATGCCTTTAGGACACCATAAGGGAATCAAGACCTTATACCAGCACCATGAGCAGGTCTGTGCCATGGCGGCGGGAAAAGCTATGCCAGAATCCACTACGTGCCGGGGATTGTATGTGTGACATCCGGTCCAGGAGGAACCAATGCCATTACCGGTGTGGTAGGAGCGTATCTGGACTCCATCCCCATGCTGGTTTTATCCGGCCAGGTGCGTCACGACAATACCGCCCGTTGGTCCGGAAGAGCCCTGAGAGCCATGGGAGACCAGGAATTTGATATTCTGCAATCCGTATCCCGCATGTAAATACAGTGAGATGCTGATTGACCCTTATCGGGTACGCTACGCCATTGAAAAAGCAATTTACCTTAGCCAAACAGGCCGTCCCGGCCCCTGCTGGTTAGACGTTCCTGTGGATGTGCAGGGCTTTATGGTGGAAGAAGAGGATTTGCTGGGCTTCTCCCCGGAAAGCTATGAAGCAGGGGGAGATGGCTGGGAAACAGGCAGCGTAAAGAATAGCCATCCGGAAACCGCCACCGCCCTTAGAAAGTATTTTGCCAAGGAAGAGGAAAAGGAAGCTCTCATAAAGGCCTTATCTTCTGAAAAGAATCCTCACATTTTGGAGGAAGACAGAAAGGAGAAGAAGGAAAAGACCGGTATTCAGAACTGGCAGGATTTCCTTCCTCTGGCTAAGGAAGTTTTAGAGAAGATTCGAAGTAGTGAGCATCCTATCTTCTATACCGGAAACGGTATTCGTATTGCGGGAGCGGAGGGCTTGTTCTTAGAATGTGCGGAAAAGCTGGGAATTCCGGTGGTTTTAGGCTGAATGTTCGACATTTTTCCCCACCAAGCATCCCTTTAAATGCAGGTCGCCCCGGGGGAAGAGGCGACCGTCCGGGAAATCTGGCGGTGCAAAATGCCGATGTGGTTTTAAGCATTGGCTCCCGTTTAAATATTCGTCAGGTGGGCTACAGCTTCTGGGAGTGGGCGCCCAAGGCCTATGTGATGCAAAATGACATTGATTTGGAAGAGATTGCAAAGCCCTCCGTGCACTAGACTCAGGGCGCTTCACGGAGATGCCAAGGCTCTCTTGGAGGCTTTACTGCATTTGCTGAATCAGGAAGAAAAGCCTCGCTTTTTGTCGTGGAAAGGGCATTTCCAGAGAAAAGGCAAAGGGCTTTGTAAGGGAAGAGGCAGCAGGAAAGATTTTGGCGGAAAAGCAGGATGCCAACTTAAGCTGGCTTGACACCATCCGCTTTTATCAGGCAAACTACCCCACCGTGCTTCCGGAGTATCTTGAGCAGCGAGAGGGAGAACTGACCAATGTTTACGCCCTTGTGGAAAAGCTTTCCGAGAGGGCTTCGGAAGACCAGATTACCGTGGTGGGAAATGGTTCTCCTGTGTTGCCGGCGGACAGAGCTATATCATTAAAAAGGGAACCCGTTTTATCAGCCAGGACGGTGTGGCGTCCATGGGTTACGGCTTGCCGGCGGCTATCGGTGCCTACTACGGCGTAGTGGATTTTACCGAGGATGAGAAAAAGTGTCTTTCGGAGAACTCCCTATTGGAAGGGCAAGGAGAAACTTATCCTCCTTATCAGGCAAGGATATTCTCTAATGACCGGAGACGGCTCCATCCAGATGAATTTGCAGGAATTGCAAAACCATTATCCATCATCAGATGCCCATTAAGATTTTCGTGGTAAACAATGGAGGCTACCATTCCATTCGTCAAACCCAGAACAGCTTCTTCGGAAAGCCCTTGGTGGGCATCGGTGTGGACTCCGCGTAGAGGGATGTGACCTGTCCTTCCTGAACCTTGAGAAATCTACCATGCCTACTGGCTATCCCTTATGTTTCCATCAAGGAAAATGCAGAGCTTGAGCAGGGGATTGAAAAAGACCTTAGGACAGAGCGATCCCGTTATTTGTGAAGTATTTGTAAGCATGGAGCAGCAGTTCCTGCCAAAGTCCAGTGCCAAGAGAGATGCGGAGGGAAATCTTTTCAGCCCGCCTCTTGAGGATATGGCGCCCTTCCTTCCGGAGGAGGAAATGGAAATGTTGATGCTCTATCCCAGAAAGAAATAGAGGAGAGGTTTTTCCAAGGAAGATACTTGGCAATACTGTAGAAAGAGAGTATTTTCAAGGGATATATTAAGCAATAAGGGAGTTTTGTGAAGATATTAATCAGTGGGGTAAGCAGTTTTCTGGGGATTTATACTGCGAAGGAACTGCTTTCCCAAGGCCACGAGCTGTATGGCATAGTTCGAAAAGAGAGTAAAAATCGTAAGAAGCTGGAGTCCCTTAGGGGGCTTCAGCTCATTTCCGTTGATATGAAGGCGTTTTCCCGCTTTGCGGAGGGAGGAGAACTTGCTTCGGAAGAAGCTATCAGGAAACAAGAAGACAGTTTCTCCCGGGAAGCTGCCTTCTCCGGGAGGCTTTGCTGCAGAGTCTCTATTTCCGAAGGACTTGGATGCCATCATCCACTTTGCTTGGGACGGTGTAGGCTCCAAGGGAAGAGAGAATCCTGAGATTCAGGAGCAAAACCTTTTGATGAGTAAGGGCTTTTACCAATGGGGGCTTCAAAGTGGTGTGAAATATTTTCTTTTTGCCGGCTCTCAGGCGGAATACGGCAGAGGTACACGGGAAAATCCGGAGCCGGTAAGTGCCTACGGGAAGGCAAAGCTAGCTTTTTCCCGCTACGGACTTTCTGGAGGAAAAGGGAAGAAAGCTACAGCTTTCAGGAGCAGGAGCCTAAAATGACCTTTTTGGACCTTCGTATCTTTTCGGTTTACGGTATAGGAGACCATGAAAGCACCCTGGTACAGACCTTGGTGCAGGCGGTACTGGCAGGACAGTCCATGGATTTAAGCCCTTGCAGTCAAATGTGGAACTTTATGGAAGCAAGAGATTTGGCAAGAGCCATAGCCTTCTTTATTAGAAGGAGGCTTCGGAAGCGGTACCTATGACCTTTGGTGGAAGGACAGTCGCCCCTCAAAGGACTATGTGTTGGAGATTGAGGAGCTGGGAAAGGCCTTCTTAGAGAAGAAAGAGGGCAAGAAAGCTTGGTCTACGAGTCTTCTTCGTTTCGGTGAAAGAGCTTCCAATGCAGAGGGACCGGTGGATTTAAAGCCTTCCGTAAAAGATTTATACGATAGAGGATTCCAAGAGAAAATCTCCTTTTCAAAGGGAATAGAAGAGCTGTATCAGTATTTTTATCAGAAAAAAAGAGGGGAAGCATGGCAGAGAAAAGATGTTTAGCCTGTGGAGAAAACTTGGAGGAATTGGCTGTTTTTCATAATATGCCTAAGTCCGCTCAGGAATTTCCCACAAAGGAGGAGCTGGCTACGGAGAAGGGAATGGACCTTTCCCTTTGCCAATGCAGATCCTGCGGTCTTGTTCAGTTTGATACGGAAGCTGTTCCCTATTATAAGGATGTGATTCGGGCCGGGGGTGGCAGCAGCACCATGAAGGCTCTAAGGGAGGATGAGTACTAAAAACTCCTCTCTTTTTTGGCAAAAAAGGAAGAAAAGCGTCCTTTGATTTTAGAGCTGGGCCGGAGCCGGAGAGTTTCTGCCATGTATCCGGGGTGGAGGGCGATTCCGATACAAACAAAAAGCTTGAACCCTATGTGCTGGGGATTGAGCATAAAAAGGAGCTGGTGGAAAAGGGGCAGGCAGCAGGCCTCTCCCTGTATCAGGGATTTCCCGAATCGGACTTTAGCTTAGATGGTATGGAGGGAAAGCATTTACAAAGCGGAAAAACCCGTCCGGTAGAGGGGCTCTTGGATGCCATGGTGCAGTTTAATTTTCAGAGCATCAGCCCAATCCCGGGAAATGCTGTCCTTGCTCTATGCGCATTTGAAAATGGGAGGATATTTCCTTCTGACCGTTCCCAGCTTCCAGTATATCTTAGACCACCGTTCCTATTATGAGCTGCTTCGGGATCATATTGCCAACTATAGCGAGGAAAGCCTTCTTTGCTTGGTACAGGATCAGGGATTTTCCTTGGTGGAAAGCAGGGTCATCAATCGGGATACCATTGAGTTTTTGCTGGAAAAGAGCGAAAAGGAGAGCTGTACCGCCTTCCGTTCACTTGGACAGAAGGTAGACATTGAGCCGATTTTTGGAAAATGAAAGAGCCATTCAAGAGGACATCAAAAAAGTATTTGGAAGGGCTTAGGCAGAAGGGGGAGAGAATGGCGTGTGGGGAGCCAGCCACTCAGGCTTAACCTCCTTTCCACCACGGCTTTACAGGAGGAAGTGGCCTATATCATTGACTCTGCTCCTTTCAAACAGGGAAAATACAGCCCCGCCTCCCACCTTCCCATTGTGGATAAGAGCCATTTTCAAAAGGAGCCGGTGGAGGAGATTTTGATTGTGGCACCGGGCTATACGGAGGAGATTGCCGGAATTATTCGAAGAGATTTACGGCCCTGCCCCAGGGTTTTGGCCTTAAGGGGAGAGAAGATAGAGGAGCTATAGACGTTTTGTTGGAAAGGAAAATGCGGATGAAAGCCTTTGTACTGGAGGGGAGAGGGAAAGTCTCCTTTATCGAAAAGGAAGAGCCTAAGCTTTTAGAAGAGCATGGTGTATTGATTACACCTGTCTTGGTTAGTCCCTGCACCAGTGATGTGCATACCATTTGGCAGGGCTCTCCGAAAAGGAAAGACCTGACGCTGGGGCATGAGTGCATTGGCAGAATCCTGAAAAAGGGTACAGCGGTGAAGGACTTTTCCGAGGGGAGATTGTGGCACTTTCCGCCATTACCCCGGACTGGGGAGTCCTGAAGTTTTGGAAAATGAAGCCCATGCGGGACATCCCTTTTCCGCCCATAGCCTGGGAAAGTCCATTGACGGAGCCTTTCAGGAGTGTTTTTACCTTCCCTATGCGGATCAAAACCTTGGGAAAATCCCAAAGGGCATGGACTTGGAGGACGCTCTCCTTTCTGTGGATGTTTTGCAAACCGGTTTTACCGCTGCGGAAGAAGGGGAAGTCAAGCCGGGAGATACGGTGTGCGTTCTGGGGATAGGGGCTATCGGCCTTGGGGCGATTTTTGCCGCAAAGTGCATGGGAGCCAAGAAGATTTTCGGGGTGGGAAGCCGGGAGGACAGCAAAAGGATGGCGGAAAGCCTTTCTTCGGAAAGCTGCCCTGAGGAGGTGCTGGACTATAAGACTTGTAAGGCTACTCTTCCTCAGGATAAGCACCCCTTGGCGAACTCCACCCATTCTCCCTATAGTCAATGCCATCTGGGAGAAAAACGGAAGGAAAGGGCGTAGACAAGGTTCTTATCTGCGGCGGAGACGAGTATGCTTTGGCGCAGGCCTTGGATATGGTAAAATACGGTACCGGTATTGTCAGCAATGTAGCCTACTTCGGTTCCGAGGAGGATGTGGAAGCCTTGGAAATGGCGGGGCAGGACATGGAGCTTTCTCTGGGAGAAAAGAAAAAGCGGAAGAAGGCCATAGACGGACTATTGCTTCCGAAATTTTCCTTGGGAAAGGGGATGGCAGGAAGACCTTACGCTTTTCCCTTTCCAAGGGGGCAGAAAGCATTTGGAATGGGTACTGGAGAAGGTACAGGAATCCGGCTTTCATCCAAGCATTTTCCTTACAAAGCGCTATCACGGCATGGACAAAATTCCGGATGCCCTCTATGATATGAAGGAAAGAAGAGCCATTAAGGTGGCTGTATATATGGAAATTTAGAAGATGCCCCTAAGCAGAACGGGCATTTTAGAAAGAGGTTTCTTTTGAAAAAAACCATTAGTATCGTTGTTCCCTGTTATAACGAAGAGGAAAATGTTGTCCCTTTGGCAAATGCGCTCAGGCTCTGCTTTAAGGAGAATCTCCCGGAGTATCAATACGAAATTCTTTTTATCGACAATGATTCCTCCGACAAAACCAGAGAGAAGATTCGGGAACTTTGCAAGCTGGACAAGGGTTAAGGCGATTTTCAATGCCAAGAATTTCGGCCAGTTTAATTCCCCCTACTATGCCATGCTGCAAACTACAGGAGATGCCACCATTTTAATGGCGGCGGACTTCCAGGACCCGGTGGAAATGATTCCGAAGTTCGTTCATGCCTGGGAGGAGGGCTACCGCATTGTAATTGGGGTAAAGACCGAAAGCAATGAGTCCAAAATCATGTACGCCCTTCGCAGTCTGTACTATAAGACGATTCGGAAAAATGTCTTCCGTGGATCAAATCAGCCAGTTCACCGGCTTCGGTCTTTACGATCAGGGCTTTATTTCCGTGATGAAATCTCTGGACGATCCTACCCCCTTCCTGCGGGGCATTGTGGCGGAGCTTGGATATAGAAGAAAGGACATTCCCTATACCCAGCCCAAACGCCGGGCGGGCGTGACCCATAACAACTTCTATACCCTCTACGATGCCGCCATGCTGAGCTTTACCAGCTATACCAAGGTGGGACTTCGTATTGCGGTATTTTTCGGCGGTATCTGCGCAGGACTTTCCATGCTCTTCGGCTTACTGTATTTAATCATGAAGCTGATCTGGTGGGATCGCTTCCCCGCAGGGATGGCTCCTCATGCTGATTGGAATGCTTTTTCCTGATCTCAGCAAAATCTTTTTATCGGACTTTTGGGAGAGTATATTCTTTCCATTAACCAAAGAGTCATGAAGAGACCGCTGGTGGTGGAGGAAGAGAGACTGAATTTTACAGAACAGCCGGGGCAGGATGCCTGTGAAAGCAGTGCTTCGGAAGAGGCAAGCAGTGACAGCAGTGCTCCGGAACAAGCAATAGGCGAAGACAGTTCTTCGGAACAGCCGGCAAAGAATGAAAGTTCTTCGGAAGAGGTGTAAGAGAAAATGAGAGCAAAGATTGATATTGCCTTAGTAAGAGAAGGGAAACTGCATATTCAGGGCTGGGCCTTCGGAAGAGATCCGGAGACTCCTGTTGAGATATCCGTCCGAGGAAGACAGGGAGAGAAAAGAGAATTTTCCTATGAGGAAGTGGAGCGGAAACCGTAAATGAAGCCTATTTTCCGAAGTACGAGGAGGAAAACGGGAAGAAAATCAAGAGGAAGCTGGGATTTGCTATAGACACCCCCTACGAAATGGGAAAGGGCGAAAGAGTGGAACTTTTGCTTCAGGTGGATCATCAGCTTCGTCGTTTTGCCTTTGACGACAAAAAAATCGAGTCCTTTAACTCCCATGCCCATAAGAAGATGGAGAAGTTCCTGGCACTCTTCCAATGGGAAACCGTAGAGGCGGTGAAGGACACCCTGAAAAAGGGCGGTCTTTCCGCTCTTTGGCATAAGAGTGTGCGAAAGCTAAAGAGCATTGAAGAGGACTACGACTATAATGAGTGGTATAAAAAGGAAAAGACCGGAGTGGAAGAGCTTTCGAGACAAAGGGCGGAAGTTTGGGAGAATCCCCTGCTTTTTTCCATTGTGATTCCGGTGTACCGTCCCAAGGAGGCTTTTTTACGAAGACTCTTAGACAGCATTTTGTCCCAGACCTACCCCCATTTTGAAATTTGCCTTGCGGATGCTTCCGAGCTTTCCGAGGATTCCTTGGAAAATGGAGAAAAGTCTCCCATTGCAGTCTTAAAGGAGTATCAGGAGAAGGACAGCAGAGTGCGTTTTACCGCCCTTTCCAAGAATCTGGGCATTTCCGGTAATACCAATGCCGCCATTGCCATGGCTAAGGGGGATTTCATCATTTTCTCCGACCATGATGATGAGCTTACCGAAGATGCTTTATATACCATTGCCAAAAGCATTAAGGAGCACCCCAAGGCGGAGCTTCTCTACAGTGATGAGGACAAGATTGACTTTGCCTCCGCCTATTATTTTGAGCCTCACTTTAAACCGGATTACAGCCCGGAGCTTCTCCGCAGTGTAAATTATTTCTGCCATCTTCTGATTGCGAAACGCTCCTTACTGGAGGCTGTAGCGAAAGAGGGAGAAGAGGGAGAGAAGATTTACGAGCAGAAGGAATATGACGGTGCCCAGGACTATGACCTGATTTTACGACTTTGTGAGGAGGCGGAAAGAAGGGAAAAGGCGGCAGGCCTCAGTGAAGCGGAGAAAAAGGCGCAGGAAGCGGCGCTCTTTACTTCTTCTACGATTATCCATATCAGGAAGGTGCTCTATCATTGGCGTTCTCACCAGCTTTCCACAGCCCAGAATCCGGAGGCAAAGCTCTATGCCTTTACTGCCGGAGAGCGGGCGGTTTTCGACCATGCGAAGCGTTTGGGACTTCCCATTGAAAAGGTGGAGCGGGGCATTACCTACGGCTATTATCATTGCCACTATGCCTTGGAGAAGAAGGAAGGGGAGCTTCCTCTGATTTCCGTGATTATCCCCAGTAAGGACCACAGCGAGGATTTGGATTTGGCGATTCGCTCCCTCTTTGCCGGAAGCTATCCCTATCTGGAAGTGATTGTGGTGGAGAACAATTCCGTAGAGGAGAAGACATTTGCCTACTATGAAAAGATTCAGGAGGAATTCCCGGCAAGATACGGAGAATTCCATACCAAGGCGGTACGGGTGGTGCGCTGGGAAAGAGAGTTTAACTACTCCGCCATCAACAACTTCGGGGTGAGTTTTGCCCACGGAGAGTACTTGCTCTTTATGAACAATGATATTGAGTGCTTAAAGGCGGATTCTGTGGAGGAAATGCTCCAGTTTGTGCAGCAGGAGGACGTGGGCATCTGCGGCGCAAGGCTTTTGTATCCGGATAAAATGATTCAGCACGCCGGTGTGGTGATGGGCTTTGGCGGCATTGCCGGAGCCACCTTTATCGGTACCCACGAAACGGAAAACAGCTATATGCATAGGGCGGCCTGCATTCAAAACTATTCTGCTGTCACTGCCGCCGTTTTAATGACCAAGAAATCCCTCTTTGACAAGGTGGGCGGTTTCCGAGAAGAGCTTGCGGTGGCCTTTAATGATGTGGATTTTTGCTTAAAGATTCGTGGCCCCCTTGGAAAGCGGGTAGTGTATACCCCTTATGCCCTTTTCACCCATTACGAGTCCAAGTCCCGAGGACTGGAGGATAATCCGGAGAAGGTAAAGCGTTTCAACGGAGAAATAGTCTGCCTGGCAAAGCATTGGCCGGAGAATTTTGAGAAAGGGAGATCCCTACTATAACCCGGCACTGACCCTTAGGAAGTCAAACTTTACGCTAAGAGACCTTTCCGTAGAGAAGGTGGGAGAGCCGTTTCCTTTGGAGATTTTTGAAGGATATTGTGTAATATTGATTTAATATCTCTCAATTTATACCCCCTATATGATAGAATATCTGGGGTATAAATTGGGGGATTAATTTATGAAAAACTATAAAGACGCTCTCGCTCGATTCCGACGTAGCGGATACTAAGCAGAAAACTTCGCTGTGCTTGTTTTCTGCCAGTACCGACGTCTCCATACGCTTTTTATCAGAGAGGATGGCCTGAAGCATCTGTATACCGGCATTTTTCAAAATGATAGAAAGACTGGATACAATAAAAAAATATAGAAATCAAAAATAGATTGATACCATATGTGATACCATGCATAATAGAGACGGGAGGCATAAGAAATGTCTAAATGGGATAAACTGATTGTGCGTATATGCAATTTATCGAAAGACCTCCGGTTTGATGAGTTACGAAAGGTATTGATTAGCTATGGATATGAAATGAATGTGCCGAGGAGCGGAAGCAGTCATTATACATTCAGAAAACAGGGATGTATGCCAATCACGATACCAAAGCACGAACCGATTAAGAAGGTATATGTAGAAATGGTGCGGCAGATTGTAGAAAGTGAGGCGAAAAATGATGAAGACGCTGAATGATTATTTGGCAATATCTTATCGTATGGAAATTGTAGAAGATAAGGATGAAGGCGGATTCGTAGTTTCCTTTCCGGATTTACCCGGTTGTATTAGCTGTGGCGAGACAGTAGAAAGTGCAGTAGCGAATGCAATGGATGCAAAAAAAGAATGGCTTGTAGCAGCATTGGAAGAAGGTGTAAAGATTCATGAGCCGGATAGTCTGGAAGACTATTCCGGACAGTTTAAATTGAGGATTCCCCGGAGCTTGCATCGATCCTTAGCGGCGCATTCGCAGAGAGAGGGAATTAGTATGAACCAGTATTGTGTATATCTACTTTCTAAAAATGATGTCTAGTGATATTAGATGAGTGGATAAAGCAAGAAAAGTAAGATAAATCATAGATGAAAAAGTTTGTTTTTCTCTTACAAAGAAAAATTGTCCATCCTTTCTATTAATTTTTTTAAGTCATTCTCAAGAAATTGGGAATGACTTTTATTTTTCTTAGATATAATGAGAGAAATAAATATACTCTAGCTGCACAAAAAAACAACTAACGAATGGTCTTCAATCTTTTTTGAGAAAGGACGGTGTTTATGGACGAAGACAGGATTTTACACAAAAATTTGACTTTGATTTTTTGTTATGTACTGGCAGTTCCGGTGGCATTTTCTTGGACTATTGCTACGCTTACGGGGAAAAATCTTCTTCCTCTTTTTCTTCTGGCCTTGTTTATTCCTTATCTTTTCTACCTTCGTAGGGTACAGGGGGCTTTATATCCGCAGGAAGAACAGGAAGAAGCCGGAGGAAGAAATATTCGTAAGCAGGGAAAAGAGGGGCTGGTATTTATTGGCTTGATTTCCCTCTCTATGCTGATCGTGTTTCTAAGCTTAATCAATATGGATTTTGCCTTTTTTGGTTTGATTTTAGTGAAAGTACTGAGCTTTATAGGGGGCGGTATCAGTCTCTATCGCTGTTCTCAACGCTATTTAGAGCGAGCTCCTATGACTAAGCCCCTTTTGGCCTTGTTCTTCTTTGTATTTTTAGCGCATAGCTATGAGATATTGCTCTGGATGTCTTTTAAGGCCAGTGTTCTGCTTTTAGAGTTAGGATTTTAGGATTGTCTTTTCAGAAAGGTCGGTAGAAATAGTTTAACTATTTTCACCGGCCTTTTTTCGCTGAATATACGTTAAATGGCATTATAGGCTTACATCCATAAGTAAGGTACAGGTTCGAGGGGGAGAGCCATTATAAAATCTTGGAAAAGTGTCAAAATCAGGCCAAAAATACCTTGGAAAAATGTCAAATAGGAGGAAGATGATGGAAGTAGCAAAGGAGTATAATGTTCACCTTGATAATAAAAAGAGAGTTACTTTGCGCGGTGCTTTATACCAATATTATAACGTTAAGGAATATGAAAATGGTTGTATTATGCTAGAGCCTCGTGAATTGACGGTTCCGGATACTATTTCTGCACGTACTTTGAAAGATATGGATAAGGCTATCAGCAATTATAAACAAGGATACGTATCAGACTCTATAGATCTCTCGGATTTTGGATAGTGTGAAATAAAATTAGCAAACATAAGTGTGAGTTTTTTCTTTTGCCTTATGGTGTTGCGACTTTAACGGATGAGGACTGTAAAAATCAAAATAATTGAGGGATTTTCGGCAATATAGGTCTGAATGTGGGGTAGTCTGAGCCCGTCGGTACTTGCGAAAAACAAGAGAAACGCAGTTTTTCGCTTAGTACCCGTAAGGACAGACTTTTCATCAGAAAAGTCGTCCTGATACAGACCAACTTCCGAAGGAATTTGCTTTGCGAAGCAAAGTGAGCAGTGGTTAACAAAAACCACTGCTCAGTCAGGCGAAGCTAGCGAGAGCGTGCCCCACATTCAGACCTATATTGCTTAGAAAATCATTTTTATTTTTACATCCCCTATTTTCTGTCCAAAAGGCTAAAGGAAAAACATAAAACTTATGGAATATTCCCATAGAAATGTTATGCTTGTACCGATTGTATTAGAGTGTAATATGTGAATTGGAGGAAAAGATGAAATTTACCGAATTTCCCTATGAGAGAATTGATTTTGATAAACTGAAGGCTGATTTTTGGAGCTTTGCGAGGGGTAGATAAGGCTGAGTCCGGGGAGGAGCTTTTTGCCCTGCATCAAAAATACTATAAGCTGGTGGATGATGTGATGACGGAAAGTGTGATTGCCAGCATTCGAAACGACATTGACATGACGGATCCCTTCTACGAGAAGGAGAGAGCCTTTTACGATGCCAATATGCCCATTTTCCGGAATCTCCTAGTAGACTACCAAATGCGGGTTTACCATTCTCCCCATAGAGCCTATATGGAAGAAAAGCTTGGGCATGTAGCCTTTAAAAATATGGAGCTGGCACAGAAGGCGGTGGATATTTCCCTGATTCCCCTGATGCAAAAGGAAAATGAATTGACCACCGAATACAGTAAGCTTCTGGCTTCCGCAAAGATTCCCTGGGAAGGGGAGAACCTGAATCTTTCCCTCATGACACCTTATCTTACGGCAGAGGATAGAGAGCTGCGTAAGAAGGCATGGAAGGCCTATACCAAGTTCTTTGAGGACAATGGGGAGAAGCTGGACTCTATCTATGATGCCTTGGTAAAGAATCGTACCGAGCAGGGGCAGATGATGGGCTATCCGGATTTCACGGAAATCGGCTATGCCAGAATGAATCGAAACTGCTATGGGGAGAGGGAGATTGCATCCTTCCGTCAGCAGGTAAAACGGGATTTGGTGCCATTTGTCCAAAAGCTTCATGAGAGAAGAAGACAGCGTCTTGGGCTGGATAAGCTTTATTACTATGATGAAGGGGTATTTTTCAAGGAGGGAAATCCGGCTCCCATCGGAACACCGGAGGAAATCCTGGCAGCAGGGCAGAAGATGTACGATGCTCTTTCTCCGGAAACCTCCAAGTTTATGCAGGATATGATGAAAATGGAGCTTTTCGATGTGCTGGGCAGAAAGAACAAGAGAACCGGCGGCTATATGGAAATGCTTCCCAACTACCACATGCCCTTTATCTTTGCCAACTTTAACGGCACAGCCGGAGACTGTGACGTGATTACCCATGAATGCGGACACGCCTTTCAGGGCTATATTACAGCGGATCTGCCTATTCATGAGCATAATGAGCTGACGATGGAAACGGCGGAAACCCACTCCATGTCCATGGAATTCTTTACCGAGCCTTGGATGGATTTATTCTTCGGGGATCGGGCAAAGGACTACCTTTCCATGCATTTTGAAGAGTTCCTGATGTTTATCCCTTACGGTACTATGGTGGATGAGTTCCAAAACATTGTCTATAAGAATCCGAAAATGACTCCGAAGGAGAGAAAGCTACTATGGAGAACCTTGGAGCAGGAGTATAAGCCACACTTAGATTATGCGGACAATGCCTTTATGGAAGAGGGCGGTTTCTGGCAGAAGCAGCACCATATCTATGACCTTCCTTATTACTACATTGATTACTGCATTGCCGGCATCAATGCCTTACAGTACAAGGCTTGGATGGATAAGGATTTCCAAGGAGCTTGGAAGAGCTATATGGACTTCTCCAAGTATTCCGCATCCCTTTTCTTTACAGAACTGGAGGAAAAGGTAGGCCTGATGAATCCCTTTAAAGAGGGAACGATTAAGAAGATCGTAGAGGATTTGGAGAAGAATCTTTAAATCTAAGCGAGAAAATATTTGTTCAAAAGATGCCGTAAAGCAGGCTATATCTCTCTTGAGATTTGATGAATAGCGATCAGATAAGGAAAGAAAATGAAGAATCAATCGAAAGAGGGGCGGAATCCTTCCGCTTCTCCTTTAGAAAAATATTTTCAGCACTACAATGAAAAAAAACTCCTGCCCCTGCATATGCCGGGGCACCAAAGAAAGAGGGACATGGGTACAGCCCTTCCCTATGCCTACGATTATACGGAGGTAGACGAGCTGGATAATCTTCATGCCCCGGAAGGGATTTTGCAGGAAGCCATGAATCGTACTGCCGCCTACTACGGTTGTTCGGATTGCTTCTATTTGGTAAATGGCAGTTCCTCCGGCTTACAGGCAGGTATTTTCACTCTACTGGAAGAAGGAGATGAGGTAGTGGTGGCAAGAAATTGCCACCGCTCTGTTTTTATGCCTTATCTCTCCGAAAGGCAAAGATTCATTTTCTGCTACCGGAGTTTTGGGAGGATTTTTCCTGCTTCGGCTCGGTTTCTCTGAAGGAAGTGGAAAGACTGCTTCGGGAGTTTCCAAAGAGCAAGGCTTTGATTTTTACCAGTCCAAGCTATGAGGGAGTGGTTTCCGATGTGGAAGGGATTGCAAAACTCTGCCATGAAAATGGCCTTTCCCTCCTGGTGGATGAAGCCCACGGAGCCCATTTTTTTCTCCGAAAAGGGGAACTTCCTTTCCGGAGTCCGCCATTTCCTTAGGAGCGGATTTGGTGGTGCAAAGCCCCCACAAAAACCCTTTGTTCCTTAACCCAGAGTGCCTGGATATTGGGGAACGGAGAAAGATACAGTAGAAAAGCTGTCTTTTTACCTTTCCGTATTTCAAACCACTTCCTCCTATCCCTGATGCTTTTTTGGAAAAGGCAACGACGCTATTAGAAAGAGAAGGAGAAGCTTTATTTTTCTCATTGGAAGGAAGTGATGATAGGCTTTCGAGAGAAAGCAAGAACACTTTCTTATTTTTCCTTTCTTTGGGAGAAGGAAGAAGCTTGCTTTGCTAGTGGATTGTACTAAGATTTTCCTACGAGTCCTAGGAATCCCCAAGCTTAGATTGGGGAAGGACTTGGCTAAGCTTCTTCGGGAAGATTACGGCATTGAATCGGAAATGCATAGCGGAGAAAATCTGCTTTTGATGACGGGACCCTTTATTTCAGAAGAGGAACTGGATAGATTGTTTATTGCCTTGAAGGATATAGAAAGAAGATTTGGGGAGGAGAAGGGAAAGCCACTCCGTTCTAAACTCCTATCCTCTGCCCTGTATCAAATTTCTGTAGCGGAGAACACTTTGCAAATTTCAGAAGGGCTAAAAGAGGGGGAGGAGTTTAATCTTCGTGACGGGGAAGGACGCATTTGCCTGGAATATCTCAGCCTTTATCCCCCCGGAATTCCCCTGCTTTTCCCGGGAGAGAAGCTTACAGCGGAAAAGATTCAAGGGATAGAAGCTCTGGAAAAAGAAGGCATAGAGCTCAGTATTCCAGACACCGACAGGGGAAAGAGGAAAGCTATTTTCATGAAATGTGAGAAAAAGGCAAAAAGTGGCTCATGAAATGTGAGAAATAGTCAAAAAGTGGCTCATGAAATGTGATAAAAGGCGTTGAAGTGGCTATGTGATACCATCCCTCTATGGAGGGGTGAAAAATGTATTTTTAAAAAGAAAGATAGATGAATTTTTTTGCAGGAATGGAAGGCGGATGCTAGCATAAGCCTTTTAATTATTAAAGGCGCCAGACAAATAGGAAAGACGGAATCCATTTTTACATTTTTGCAAAACAGAACTATAAAAATATCATTTATATCAATTTTGCTCTGGAAAAAAAGTTCATGCAGATTTTAGCAGATGGGTATGATGTGGAAAGTGTGACCAGAAATATCACCTTGGCAGACCCGTCTATTCAGTTTATTCCGAAGGAAAGCATTATTCTTTTTGATGAAATACAGGAAAATCCTGATGTGGCGACTACCTTGAAATCCTTCCATAGAGATGGAAATTATGATGTGATTTGTAGCGGTTCCATGCTGGGCATAAATTATAAAAGAATTCACAGTAATAGCGTTGGCTCTAAGACGGACTATGAAATGTTTTCCATGGACTTTGAAGAATTCCTTTTGGGCAAAGGGCTATGGGGAGGAGCAGATTGCCAGTATCCTTAGCCACATGCTGGAGAACAAACCATTTAACGAGAATGAGCTCTCCATTTTCAAAGAACTTTTTCTCAGCTATTCAGTCCTTGGGGGAATGCCGGATGTGGTAAAGCAGTATTTGGAGACGGGAACATTTTCCGGCACACTGGATTTGCAGAATCAGATTCGATTGGACTATGAAGAGGATGTCAGAAAGTACGCAGAGGGCTTGGATCAGACAAAGATTATCAGTGTCTATCGAAGCATTCCGGCTCAGCTAGCTAAGGAAAAATAAGAAATTTCAGTTTAATAAAGTGGCGAAAAATGCCAGATCTCGAGAATATAGCGGCTGCATCGATTGGCTAAAGGATGCAGGTATCATTATGGAATGTAACTGCCTCCAATCCCCCGAGCTTCCTTTAAAGGGAAATGTCGAAGAAAGCAAATACAAACTATATTATATGGATACCGGTCTGTTGATTTCTTCTTTGGATGAGGAGGCGCAGGAGGATCTTAGAGTCAATAAGAACCTGGGGGTGTATAAGGGGGCTTTGTATGAAAACTTTGTTGCAGAGGCTTTTGTGAAGCAAGGCTTTGGACTCTACTACTATAAGAAGGAAAATGCCAGTCTGGAGGAAGATTTTTTTGTGCGTACCCAAAATACTTTGGTTCCGGTAGAGGTGAAGGCTAATAGCAATCAATCAAAGGCACTTTCTGCCTTGATTAGCAATAAGAGATACCAGGATATTTCCTTTGGGATAAAACTTGGAGATGTGAATGTGGGACATGCCAATCAGATTTATACCTTCCCTTATTTTTGCGCGCTTAAATTGAAGGAATATTTGAAGGAAAAAGAGATGTTTTTTAAGCTCATGACAATGTTAAAATGAAAATTAGTTATTTGTTTGAGCGAGGTTCTTTGGACTTTTTAAGCATATACAGGATTTAAATAGAGAATTCAGTACATGATTATGCCTTAATATAATCACTTTTATAATACGAATTTATCTTGGTAATCTATATTTGATAAAAGCTAAAATACATCAAAAAAATTTTTTCTTTTCGCTAGGGAAATTAGTTGAGAGACCATCCATGATGACAGCTGTCAGCATAAATCATTAGATTTTTTGACTAGTTCAATAGTTCATAGTAAAACAGGAGGTCTTGATATGTACGACGAAATTAAAATCTTTGAAGGGAACCGATTCGCTCAAGTTGATGAGGAAAAGGAAGAGTGGTATTTTTCAATTATTGATATTTTAGGGATTCTTACAGAAAGTGAAAATCCAAGAAAATATTGGAGCGTGTTTAAAGTAAGGCTGAAAAAAGAAGGCAATGAACTGGCTACAATTTGTAGCCAGTTGAAAATGAAAGCCTCAGACGGAAAAATGAGGCAAACGGATGTAGCCAATATGCAGGGGATTTTCCGCATTATTCAATCCGTACCATCTCCTAAGGCAGAACCCTTTAAGATGTGGTTGGCAGAAGTTGGAAAAGAAAGAATAGATGAGATTATGGAAGATATAGATAAAGACCGAAGAATTGATGAGGAGGCTTTGATATGACAATCTTGGAGAAAAAGCAGATGTCCGAAGAAGATATCAAATTGTACTATATAACTCCGGCAATTCAAAAAGGTTGGAAAGAACATATCACGATGGAGACCAAAATAACAGATGGTAGAATTAACATTCGGGGTAACATCGTGGCACGTAGTAAGCCTAAGTTTGCCGACTATATACTCTATCTAAACGATGGAAAGCCGATTGCTGTAGTCGAAGCAAAAGATAATAACCACACTGTATCTCATGGTTTGCAACAAGCTATGACATATGCGAAAATGATGGATCTCCCATTTGCATATTCTTCCAATGGAGATGCTTTTTACGAGCATGATTTTTTAACTGGTAAGGAACGGAAAATTGCTTTAGATAATTTTCCGACACAAGAAGAAATGATTGCCAGATATTATCATGAATTGAATAATGGTAATGGAATCTCCGATGAGGAAAAGAAGATTATATTGCAGCCTTATTATTCTTCGCAAAACACATATCCTCCTCGGTATTATCAGAGGAATGCCGTAAATAGAACCGTAGAAGCAATTGCCAGAGGGCAGCAAAGATTATTGCTTGTCATGGCTACCGGAACAGGGAAAACCTATACGGCTTTTCAAATCGTATATCGCCTGCTTCGTGCTGATTTGAAAAAGAATTTTATATCTAGCAGATCGCAATATTCTTGTTGACCAGAGTATCTTACAAGATTTTGCACCTCTTGAAAAAACCATTTATAAGGTCGATTTTTCAGATAAGGATTGCCTGCGAAAGATTGCATCACATGAAGTGAACTTCGCTCTTTATCATCAGATGGTGGGACAGAACGATGAAGAACATTTCAAGCAGATTCCATCGGAATACTTCGATCTTATTATCGTGGATGAGTGTCATCGCGGAAGCGCTAAGGAAGATAGTAACTGGCGAAAGGTTTTGGAATATTTTTCTTCTGCCACTCAGATTGGGATGACTGCAACACCAAAGGAAAGTGAAAAGGTTTCAAATATAGATTACTTTGGTGACCCTGTTTACACTTACAGTCTGAAGCAAGGGATTGAGGATGGATTTCTTGCCCCGTTTAAGGTTATTAATATTACGACTAACATTGGAGATGGATGGAGACCATATCAGGGACAACTGGACATTTTCGGCAATGAAATCGAAGATCGAATTTATAACAATAGAGACTATGATTACAATATCATTCTTCAGGATCGTATCGACGAAGTAGCAAAAGAAATTACAGAGTATCTTAAAAGCACTGATAGGATGCAGAAGACGATTGTTTTTTGTGCCTCAGAAGAACATGCTGAACGAATGAGAATAGCTCTTATCAATCATAATTCTGATATGGTTAAAGAAAACTCGGATTACTGTGTCAGAATCACTGGTTCAGATGTATATGGTAAGGCCAAACTTGATTACTTTATTTTCGGTATCAAGTCTATATCCTGTTATTGCAACAACTTCAGAACTTCTTTCTACTGGAGCTGATTGTAAAATGACAAGACTGATTGTTCTTGATAAAACGATTGAGAGCATGACCACTTTCAAGCAAATTATTGGAAGAGGGACTCGTATTAGGGAAAAAGATGGTAAAACACATTTTATTGTAATGGATTTTAGAAATGTGACTCGGTTATTTACTGATCCGGATTGGGATGGACCTATTGAACAGGACGAAGGCTTTAGCCCCAGTAGAGGATCCGAGTCAAAGATAGGTATTGAAAGATGATCAGAGAAAGACCTAAAAATATATCATGTTGATCCCCAATTGTTGATAAAAATGGATGTCAAGTCAAGGTCATTAACAAGACGGTTTCAGTTTATGATATAAATGGCAAGTTACTCAGACAGGAAGATATTATTGACTACACAAGAACTAACATTAAAGGGGAATATGCTTCTTTGTCAGATTTTATCTTAAAGTGGAAAACATCCGATAAGAAGAAACTTATTGAAGAATCTTTTCTGGCGATGGGAATTGATCTTAAAGCATTAAAGGTAGATCAAGGAATGGATGATGTGACGACTTTGATTTTATTTTGTCACTTAGCATATGGGAAAAAGCTTTGACTCGTAAAGAGCGTGCCAATAATGTGAAAAAGAAAGATTTCTTTAGCAAATATTCTGCTGATGCACAGGAGGTCCTCAATATTCTCTTGGACAAGTATATGAATCAAGGCATTACAGAAGTAGAAGATATTAAAGTTCTTTCGCTTACAGATTTTGCCAACTTCGGTAAACCTTCCAGAATTGTTAAATTATTCGGAGGAAAGATACAGTACGAAGCTGCTATCAAAGAACTTGAAGAAAAAATTTATGAACTAGAGGTTGTATAATAGTATGGCGATGAACCGGTTTTATAAAAAGAATAAGAGATATTATGTATGGATGCGGGCATCAATGGCGATGCCCAACGAATCGAACAAATGGTTTGGACTTTCTTCCTCAAAGTTTATGATTCAAAGAAGATGACTGGGAGCTGAATGAAGATGACTATAAGTCTATCATTCCCGAGGATCTAAGATGGAGAAATTAAGCGAAAAGCTGACAGTAACGAGTCATACTAAGACAGTGAGATAAACTCCTTGATTTTGTAAACAACACTCTGTTTCTGTGTTAAAAGGAATGATGTTAAAGATGGAGATAGAGTTCTTTATGAAGGAATTAGAGTTACACCTACTACTCCCATAAAAAGCAATCGTATACTCTACTTTTGAAGATGCGAACAATTATATGAAAGAAGGAGTATACCTCCGTCAAGTCATTGATGTCATTGATGAAATTGAGTTTGATGATGTTAAAGAAAGCCACGCCTTTGGTTTTGTGTACGAGGAAATTCTGCGAGAGTTGCAATCGGCAGGTTCATCCGGTGAATTTTATACACCGAGAGCCGTTACCGAGTTTATGGCGTTGATGATAAAACCTCAACTTGGTGAAAAATGGCGGATTTTGCCTGCGGTCACAGGTGGCTTTATTACTTCTTGGCTTGGGCAGCTTTCAAGGCAAGTAATCGATACTTCTGATCAAAAAATGTTAGATGACAGCATTTATGGAATAGAGAAAAAACCTTTCCCTTATTTGCTCTGCGTGACCAATATGCTGCTACATGATATTGAAATACCAAATATCTATCATTCCAATTCGCTGAAATACAATCTGTTAGACTATACGGAGGATGGCAAGTTTAATGTTATCCTCATGAATCCACCATATGGAGGACACGAAGATAAATCTATTCAAGGATTTTTCCCGGATGATTTGGCAAGTTCTGAGACAGCGGATCTTTTTATGTCAGTCATTATGTATCGCTTAAAGAAGAACGGCAGAGCAGCTGTTGTAGTGCCGGATGGATTTTTATTTGGATTGGACAAATGCAAAAGTGAACATCAAGACAAAGCTCCTAACCGAGTTTAATTTGCATACTATCATTAGATTACCCAATTCAGTATTTAGTCCCTATACTTCTATTTCAACGAATCTCTTGTTCTTTGACAATACGAAGCCGACAACTGAGACTTGGTTTTATCGAGTAGATATTCCTTCTGATAGAAAGCATTTTTCGAAGACGAAACCGATGGAATTGAAGCACTTTGAAGATTGTATTGCATGGTGGAAGGATAGAAAGATTATTTCTGAGGGCGATCATTTTAAAGCACAGAAGTTTTCAGCAGACTATCTGTTGAATGAGCAAGGTTGCAATATCGATCTGTGTGGTTATCCGCATGAAGAAGAGGAAGTTCTGGATCCGCTTGATACCATCAGAGAATATCAAGAAAGAAGAGCGACGTTGAATGCTGAGATAGATAAGATACTTGCGGAACTAGAAGCATTATTGCCGGGGGGGATTATAGAATGACACCCGAACAATTAAAAGCGAGTATTCTACAATATGCAATACAAGGAAAACTAGTGGAGCAAAGACCTGAAGAAGGAACAGGCGAAGAACTATATCAGCAAATACAAGAAGAAAAGCAAAGGCAGATTAAGGAAGGCAAAAATCAAAAAGGAAAAATCATTACCTGAAATCAAGGATGATGAAATTCCTTTTGAAATTCCTGAGAGTTGGATGTGGGTAAGAATGGGAGATTGTACGGGCTATGGACAGCCGAAACTAAAAATTTCTCCGAAAGATATCCATGGCAAAATGTGGTCTTTAGATTTAGAGGATATCCAAAAAGAAAACTGGAAAGATATTTTCAAAACTATGGCTTCTGATAAGAAAAACAATGGTGATAAAGTTGTTCTTTATAGCGACAGGTCTGTATAGCAAACTCCGTCCTTACTTAAAAGAAAATTTTTAGTGTCGATGACGGATTTGTACATCGGAATTGGTTCCGTTCGACACCCTATCTAGTTGACGAAAATTACATTGTTTATGTTTTAAGGAGTCCTCACATCGATTATGCGATTAATTCAGTGACATATGGAGTGAAAATGCCAAGAGTAGGAACAGATACAATGGTTAACTTGCTAATTCCTATCCCTCCTTTAGCAGAGCAGAAACGTATTGCTGCTAAGATTGAAGAACTGTCTGTATGTTGACTCGATATGCTGTAGCCTATGAAAAATTGGATCTGTTAAACGCTAAGTTTCCTGAACAAATTAAGAAATCTATCTTGCAATACGCAATACAGGGAAAACTCGTGGAGCAAAGACCTGAAGAAGGAACCGGAGAAGAACTATATCAGCAAATACAAGAAGAAAAGCAAAGACTGATCCAGGAAGGCAAAATTAAAAAAGAAAAACCATTACTTGAAATCAAGGAGGAAGAAATTCCGTTTAATATTCCTGAAAGTTGGAAGTGGGTAAAACTTGGAAATGTGGGTTCATGGAGTGTTGAGCCAATCCCCTGCCGAGAAATAATCCGCGTATTTCGGAGGGTCTATCCCTTGGTTAAAAACAGGCGATTTGAATGATGGATATATCAGAGAAGTTCCAGAGTATATTACAGATTTAGCAATGGAAAAGACTTCTATAAGGATAAATCCGATGGGTTCAGTGCTAATGGCTATGTATGGAGCAACAATAGGAAAACTAGGGATACTTGAAATTCAAGCAACGACTAATCAAGCTTTTGTTGTGCGTGCATTCCTACTACAGGAATGGACAATAAATATTTATTTTACTATCTAATGTCTATTCGGAGCGTATACATCAAAAATGGCGGAGGGTGGAGCACAACTGAATATTTTCGAAAGAAAAAAATCGTAAACTCATTGATTCCCCTTCCACCCTTAGTAGAGCAGAAAAGGATTGTTGCAAAGATTGAAGAACTGTTCCATATTACAACAGGCTCCTCAAATAGGGATATAACAAAAATGATGAACATAGACAAGGTGTTGATACATTTTAGAGAAAGGACTAAACATGGATTAATAAAGTATTATAGGTTTATGATTTCGGACTGATGATGCTGTCGGGCTCTGTGTTAAGCGAAATGAGCTTCGAGCCCAGCATTTGGAAGCCATCATCGTAGACTGTATGGGATAAGTACTCGAGGGTAAACCCTATGGTACATCCAACTAACAAATAATTCAGATACAGCTAGTGGTAACACACCCTTCGAGTAGTTAAAGCTACAGAAATAAAAAGTATACACAGTATCTAAAATGTATTGAACCACTATATTAAAAAGAAAGGAAAGTGATGTTTTTGCTTCTGAAAACATCATAAAATGAGTTATATGAACGGCAATGAAATTATTAATATTTTTACAGGAGGGATTATCGCAGCAAAGAGTATATTTGAAACAGTTGCATCGGCTATTATTACAGCTATATTTTTAAGGTTTAAGACTAAAACGGTAGAATTTGAGAAAATGAAAAATGGGGCAGGTGAATTTAGTAGTAGACAGTTTGTTTAAATCAGGAGATATGAGCTTGACAGAATATTACAAGGCAAGGAATTTCTTGGAAATTACTAAAAAGGTAGATGAGTATAATACAAAAGAATCGAAATAAGAATAAAAAAAGAAGAGAAAAATAGATTTCGATTGGCTTATAAGATTTTATGAAGTAGTTGGTAATATCAGCAATGAAGAAATGCAGAATCTATGGGCAAAAATATTAGCCGATGAAATTTCTAAGCCTACTTCATTTTCTCTAAAAACCTTGGATGTACTAAGAAATATAAGTTCAAAGGATGCAAAAACTGTTTGAAAAATTGTATTCGTATTCATTTAAGATGACACCCTCAAAGACCATTTTTTGCCAAATATAAAATGTTATCTTGAAGATAGAGATATTTCTTACACTGATATAATGAAACTTAATGAGTTAGGCTTGATATCTAGCGACACTCATATAAGTCTGATTGTAGATGTTGATAGCTCTCAACAGCCTATATTTAAAAATGGAAATTATGCTATGACGATAGTTTTCGAGTTCGGGTAAAAAGAGAACTATAGAAATTCCACAATTTATTTTTACAGAAGCAGGAGAACAGATTTTCCATGATTGAAGAATCAACAGAGGACAGAGATTTTAAAGAATTTGGAGCATTACTTAACGAGAGAAGCGATGGATTTTGTGTGAAAATACATAAAATTATATGTAGTGACGATAGTAGTATGCTTCTTAATCCAATTGATATTTTATCAACAATATAAACAGGTGTTTATATGCAGAGTGCTCTATTGAGATTGTTTCTATAAAAATAAGACAGTATGTGAATCATCACTGCTAACATTGCTATAAATCCCATCCACCCCCACCCTTCCCCCATCTCCCTGTTGACAAGCCTGGCTTTTGTCCCATAAAAATTAATTTTACGAATAAATTAAGACTTGCGAAGAGGGACTAGAAAGAGGGGATGCTAGGAGCAAGATTCCCCAAGATTTCAGGAGGAAGACAATGGGGCTTTTTGCAGAAATTTCTCGAAACCCAGAGGATTTTTGGGAGAGTCATTAGCCTATTAATGAATTATGGAGAGCATGCCAAGCTGGGGCACTGGGGCATGTCTTTTGTGGAACTGCCGATTCAGGCGGATATTTTGGATCTTGGCTGTGGAGGTGGTGGAAACCTGGAGCGGTGGCTGGAGTGCTATCCGGATGCCCATGTCAGCGGTATTGATCATTCCCCGATTTCTGTTTCTATTGCTTCCGTTGAATGAGAAGGCAATTGCTCAAGATAGGTGTGAAGTCATCTTAAGTAGTGTTTATAAGCTTCCCTTTCGGGATGAGAGCTTCGATGCCATATCCAGTTTTGAAAGCATTTACTTTTGGAAAAATATGGATAAAGCCTTGGCGGAGGCGTATCGAGTTTTAAAACCGGGAGGGGTACTTATTCTGGCGGTTACCCATGATAGGGAAAGTAAGTGTTGTTCCATGATTAAGAAAATTCATGGTGTAAGACTTTATGATGAGGAAGAATTGAAGTCTTATCTGGAAAATGCCGGTTTCCTGAAGTTTCGTTATATCCGCGCCAAGAAAAAGCCTTGACGCATTGCTCTATGCCGAAAGGGAATTTCGTTAGCCATTTAGTCTTTTAGCAGGTGCTGCTTATGCAATAGAAATATGGAGAGATAAGTTCCCTCAATTTCTTAAGATTTGACAAAATAGGGAGATTCCGTATAATGCCTGTATTCTTTTCAGTTGAGGAAAGAGACAAGAAGGGAAGAACATGGACGAAGACGGGGACGCGGATAACGGAAGTCCTAAGAATCATATAGGAGAAGGTATAGTGTGTAGGACACGCTATACCTTTTTCTGCAGTTCATTTTTCAAGTATTCCCGGGAACGAAAATTATTCCAAGAATTTTGGAGCTAAGGAGGATTTTTAAACACAGCTATGCTTGGTCGAGTCATACTCTTGTTTGTACTGATTTTTATTAACGGATTCTTTTCCTGCGCGGAAATTGCGGTTTTGCAGGTGGGAGAGGGAAAAATAAGAAAGCTTGCGGAGGACGGAAGCATAAATGCAAAGCATCTTTTAAAAACTTGTGGAAGAACCTTCCTGATTTTTGTCCACCATTCAGGTGGCGATTACTCTGCGGGATTTCTCTCCAGTGCCTTTGCTGCGGAGAGCTTTGCGGGATATTTGGATAAGCTCCTTGTAAAGCTTCCCATCCCCAACACGGAGAGCATGATGCATCCCCTTTCCATTGTACTGATTACCCTGCTTCTATCTTATATCAGTATTGTTTTCGGAGAGTTGGTGCCGAAGCGTCTGGCACAAGTATATAAAGAGCCTATAGCTCTTTTCATTGCTCCGATGTTACGGATTGTGTCCATCATTTCCATGCCCATCGTTTTCTTTCTTTCCGCATCAACGAATGCAGTGCTTAGGCTTTTGAAGATCGACCCGGAAAGAGATATTAATTCCGTTTCCGAGGAAGACATTTTGATGATGATTGATGAGGGGTTGGAAAGCGGAATCTTTGAGTCCAGTGAAAATGAGTGGATTCAAAATGTGTTCGAATTTAAGGATCTTACGGTGGAAGACGTTTGCACCCACAGAACCGATGTGGCCATGCTCTATATTGAGGATACGGATCGGCAGTGGAGACATACCATCCATGAAAACCGTTTTGCCAGCTACCCGATTTGCGGTGAGGACAATGACGATATTATCGGTGTCTTGAATACCAAGGACTATTTCCGTCTTAACGACTTAAGCAGACCTAATGTTATGCGGAATGCGGTGGATCGGCCCTTCTTCATTTCACAGAATATGAAGGTTTCCGATCTTTTCAAAATCATGCAAAAGGAAAGAAAGTACTATGGGATAGTGCTGATGAGTATGGCGGAATGACGGGAATCGTTACGCTTCATGACCTTATTGAGGCCTTGGTGGGTGACCTGCACGAAGAGGATGAGCTTCCCGAGCCGGAGCCTATTGAGCAGATTTCCGAAAATGAGTGGAGTATTCTCGGTTCTGCAGATTTGGAAGATGTAAATGAAGCCCTGAAGATTCATCTGGATTTAGAGGCTGCGATACCTTCGGCGGCTATATTATGGGAATCATCGGTAGGGTGCCGGAGGATGGCTCTTCCCTGCACTTGGATACGGACGGTCTTAGCATCGATGTGGCGGAAATCAAGAATCACCGTATCGGAAAGACTATCGTGCATAAGGAAGAGAAGAAGGAAGAGGAAGAAGATAAGGAAAAATAAGACCGGGTGCAATACGATAGGAAAAATAAAATTTTTCAAAATTCCTTGACAGGAGAAAACAAGAGACTAAACTAAAGAAGTTAGACTAGGCTAATGAATTTAAGCCAAACTTGTTTTCAGAGAGGAAGAACAGCATGGGAAATTTTGTCATCTTGGCACTGGTAGGCGTAATTATCGTTTTTGCGGTAAGAAGTGTCATTAAAAGAGGAAAAAACGGTTGTTGCGGCGGAGGAGAATGCAGTGTGGATTCCGTAAAGGTTTCCGACAAGGTGGAAGGACATTATCCCTTTAAAGCCATGATTTCCGTAGACGATATGCATTGCGGAAACTGCAAGAAGAAGGTGGAAAATGCCTTAAATGCTATTCCCGGTGTTTGGGCTACGGTGGATTTAAGCAGTCATACGGCGGAAGTACGGATGAAGGAAGAACACAGCGAGAGAAGAGCTCGGGAGTATATCAACAAGGCGGGCTACGGAGTTTCCAAGGTGGAGTTTTCCAAATAGGATTTTTTGAATTGATTTTCCCAAAGGGCGAAGAGAGGAAGCGATGCGTTTCCTTCTGTTCGCTCTTTTTCTTTTGTTAAATCATGGAGATATCCCTATAAGTATGTTAAACTAGAGAAGTTTGAGGGAAATCTTATAGAGAATTTCAAATCAAAAATCTTTCGGAATAGGAGGTGTTTTGAAAGATGGAAGAAAAGAAAAAGCAGGAAGAGAAGAAGGAAGAGGTTCCGCTCGTTTACTGGAACGAAAGCCCGCTACAAGGGCTCGGTGCTGGAGGTCTGTGAAGATACGGTGGATGTGTCCGGTCATGTGACCCACTGGGACTTTTATTCATCATATGGGAGCCGCGGCGGTACTTCCGGGTTTTAGAGGACGGAAGGCTTCTCATGGTTCGGCAATATCGCCATGCTCTGGTCGCGCTTACCCTGGAAATTCGCGGAAAGCGGATAGCGAAGAGGAAGACTTTCTTCTGTGCAAAAGAGGGAGCTGGAGGAGGAAACCGCTAGAATGTGAGAATTTGGAGCTTCTTTCTGGGTCAATACCACGGTGGCTTTTTAGATGAGAAGATTGCCATTTATCTTGCCAAGGATTTGAAGAAGGGACAGCAGTGCTTTGATGAAGATGAGGAGATCTTTTTGGAAGCTTGGGCTCTGGAGGACTTACTGCAATTGATTTCGGAAGGGAAGATGACGGATAGCAAAACGGTGGCGGCCATTCAGGCCTATGCCATAAAAAAGTTGAGGGGAGAACTATGAAAAGAGAGCATTTAGCAGATTATGTATTGTCCATTCCGGATTTTCCGGAGAAGGGAGTAATTTTTCGTGATATTACTTCTTTGATTCAGGATCCGGACGGATTGAAGGATTCCGTAGATGGCTTAATCCGGTCTTTAAAGGATGTGGATTTCGATCTTGTCATCGGTTTGGAGAGCCGGGGTTTTATCTTCGGAACCGCCATCGCCTATGAGTTGCATAAGGGCTTTGTGCCGGTACGTAAGAAGGGAAAGCTGCCCAGAGAGACGGAATCCATTGCCTATGATTTGGAGTATGGCAAGGCTGAGGTGGAGATTCACAAGGATGCCATCCAGAAGGGAACCAAGGTTGTTATCGTGGATGACTTAATTGCAACAGGAGGCACTTTGGAGGCGGCTTGCAAGCTGGTGGAGCGTCTTGGGGGAGAGGTAGCCAAGATTTCCGTAGTGATGGAGCTTGCCGGACTGGAAGGCAGAAAGAAGCTGGAAAAGTATTCCTTGAATCCCTCATTTGCTACGAAGGAAAATAAAGCTTTTAGGAGAATAGGATGAGTGAGGAATTAACCGGAGGATGTACGGAAAATCGAGGCGGAGATTCAGAAAAGAAAGCTGGAGATTCGTCCGAAGCTGATTGAGGCGGTGAAGGAGGCCAGAGCCCAGGGAGACCTGTCGGAAAAACTTTGAGTACTATGCCGCGAAGAAAGAGAAGAATCAAAAATGAATCCCGATTCGTTATTTAGGAGCGGGTATTGAAGTTTGCTACAGTGATTTCGCAAAGTCGGAAGAGGGGGTTGTGGGGATTAATGATACGGTGGTGGTGTATTTTCCGGAGGATGAAGAGGAAGAGTGTTATCGCCTGGTCACCTCCATTCGAGGACAGTCCCTGGAAGGAAGAATTTCCAACCAGTCTCCCTTAGGAAAGGCGCTGATGGGAAAGCGCGAGGGGAAGAAGTGGAGGTTTTCCTGGAAGGGGGAAGCAGCTATACCGTTTTTGATTCGCAGTATTGAAAAACAGGAGAGAGGAAGAGGAAATCCGAAAGTTTTAGGATTTCCTCTTCCTTTATTCTTAACGAGTATCGCTCGCGTAGTGTGCGATATCTCGTTTTTAACGATTGTCCCTCGGGTAGTATGCAATATCTTATTTTTACCGAGTGCCCCTCGGGTAGTATGCGATATCTTGTTTTTGCCGGGTTTCCCTCGCTTGGGGTTTCCGTTCTAATTCTATGCCTTAGCCTGTTAGGGAGGTATCCTCCGCCATTAACATGGACTCTTCCTTATCTAAAGCCACAAAATCCGCATGGCGGTACAGATAGTCCATTAAATCCCGGCGCTTCACAATGCCGATAAAGTGCCCCAGATCATCCACCACCGGTACAAAGTTCTGGGTAAGAGAACGGGCAACCAGTCCCTCCATGGAACTGTTGATTCCCTCACCGCCTCAAAATGCTTTCGCATGGGGATGTCCTTTACCAGTACCTTTTCCGCCTCTTTTAAATCCAGATTCAGTTGGTTTTTAATTTCCCAAAGAAGATCCCCCTCCGTCAGGGTGCCGGCAAATTTTCCGTCTTTACTTAATACGGGAATGGCTGAATACCGTGAAACTCCATTTTCTCCAAGGTATTTCTGCAAACTGTCTTCTTCCTTTTACGTATGCCACGTCACATTTTTGGAGTAAGAAAGAAAAAGTATATTCATGTTGAGGGACTCCTGTCATTTTTCGTTTCATAGAAAGGGACAAAAAGAAAATATCCTTTTGCCTCAAGGTAGTATATCGGCAAGAAAGAAAAAGAGTATGAATTTTTCTCTATAATTTTGTAAAAAGAAGAATACTTATACATTTTCATCTTATACCGATAGTACTATATTTCTTGTTTCTACTATAGATATGTACGAATTGTGACAGGCTTATTAAAAACTTCCTGCAAATAAAGGCTTAAATTTTTGAAAAACCTCGATTTTGACAAGGAAGAGGAGACAGGGTAGAATACAAGAATAGTGACAGATTGGAGGCATGACAGATAAAAAGGAAGACAAGCCCTTAGAGAGACCAAGGGATAATACCCTCCTGAGGAGCTTTTTAAAGATACTTTTTATAAATGTTCGTTCCTACCATCTTCAGACGACCTTCCATGATTGAAAAAGGCCTGTGAGGTGGCGAAGGAACAGCACTAAGGATCAGAAGAGAAAGTCGGAGAACCTTATATTATTCATCTCTATGTAGCCATCATTTTGTCCGACCTGGAAATGGATAAAGAAACCATTGCGGCGGGACTCTACATGATGTGGTGGAAGACACGGGATGAGCCTTTAGCAGGTAGAGGAAATGTTCAATCCGGACGTTGCCGTACTTGTGGACGGGGTTACTAAGCTGACCTCAGTTAAATCCCAAATACCGATAAAGTTGAATTGCAGGCGGAGAATCTCAGAAAGATGTTTGTATCCATGGCCAAGGATATCCGGGTCATCATCATCAAGCTGGCGGATCGCTTGCATAATTTGCGTACTGGAATACCAGAGTCCGGAGAAACGAAAGGAAAAGGCCAGAGAGTCCCTGGAGATTTATTCTCCCTTGGCGGATCGTCTGGGTATCAGTAAGATTAAGATTGAGATGGACGACCTTTCTTTGAAATACTTGGAGCCGGAGGTCTATTACGACCTGGCGGAGAAGGCATTTTAAAAAGAGAGGTTCGGGAAGAGCGAATCGACAAGATTGTGCAGGAGGTGCTGGGAACATATCGAAGAGTCCGCATCAGAGCCAACATTAAGGGACGAATCAAGCACTTTCTTTCTCCATTTACAAGAAGATGGTAAACCAGAACAAGACCATAGACCAGATCTATGATTTGTTTGCCATCCGCATTATCGTGGATACGGTAAAGGATTGTTATGCGGTGCTGGGCTTTATTCACAAGCTCTATACCCCGATTCCCGGGCGCTTTAAGGACTATATCGCCATGCCTAAGCCCAATATGTACCAGTCTCTTCATACCACGGTAATCGGACGAGACGGAGTGCCCTTTGAGATCCAGATTCGTACCTTTGAAATGCACAGAACCGCGGAGTTCGGTATTGCCGCCCACTGGAAGTACAAGGAAGAGGGCGGCTCTGAGAATAAGGCCACTGAGAATGAGATGACGAAAATGAAGTGGCTCAGCGAAATCCTGGAGTGGCAGAAGGATGAGTCCGATTCCAAAGAGTTTATGAAGATGGTAAAGTCTGATCTTTCCTCTTCAATGAAAGCGTGTACTGCTTTACTCCCACGGGAGATGTGAAGAATCTTCCCGCAGGCTCCACTCCTATTGACTTTGCCTATTCCATCCATTCCGCTGTAGGAAATAAGATGGTGGGAGCCAAGGTCAACGATAAGCTGAGTGCCCATTGAATATGTGCTCCATAACGGAGACAGAGTAGATATTATTACCAGCCAAAACTCCAGAGGCCATCCAGAGATTGGCTGAAAATTGTAAAGTCCACCCAGGCGAAAAATAAGATTAATCAGTGGTTCCGCCATGAGCAAAAGGATGAAAATATTGACAGGGGAAAGGAACTTCTGGATCGCTATGTAAAGAGTAAGGGGCTGAATCTTCCGGATCTTACCAAACCGGAGTATGTGGAGGCGAGGCTTTTGCAGGTACAGCTATCGGGATTGGGAAAGCGTTTTTAGCCGGTGTAGGTCGAGGGGGTATTAAGGAGTCTCAGGTTATTTCCAAACTTTTGGATTCCAAACAAAAGGCGGAAAGCAAGACGGTGGACGACAAGACCATTTTGCAAAATATCGGGGAAATGACCAATAAGCCGGAGGTTATCCGAAGAGCCAAATCCGGTATTGTGGTGAAGGGAATCCATGATTTGGCAGTGCGTTACGCAAAGTGCTGTAATCCCGTGCCGGAGATGAAATTGTGGGCTTTGTCACCAGAGGTCGAGGCATCACCATTCACTGTACCGACTGTATCAACATGATGAACCTTCCGGAAGCGGAACGGAAACGAATGATTGATGCGGAATGGCAGAGAGGACCGGAGCAGGAAAAGCTATGCTACGGAGCTTTACTCATTTATGCCAATAACTCGTATGGGACAGATTGTGGACATTTCCAAGGTTCTTACAGACAACAAGATTGACATCAGCAGTATGAATTCCCGAACCGCGAAGAATGGTAAGGCCACCATTAATATCAGCTTTGAAATTAAGAGTAGAGAAGAGCTGAACGATATTATCGGAAAGTTGGAAGAAGATTCAGGAATTATAGAGATAGAAAGGGCAAAAGGGTAAGATGTTTAATATACGAAGCCTGATTGTAGGCATTGTGGCAAACTAAACTGTTATTTGGTTTGGAATAAGGCGACAAGGGAAGGGGTTTTAATTGACCCGGGAGATGAGGCAGAGCGGATTTGCTCCGCCATTGCGGAAGAAAAGAGTGAATTTAAAGGCTATTCTTTTAACCCACGGACATTTTGACCATATCCTTGTGGCGGAAGAGCTGAAGGAAAAGTACGATGTACCTCTATGCCTCTAAGGAGGAGAAGGAAATGCTAGGAAGTTCCCGATGGAATCTTTCCGAAGGAGAGGAAGGATAGAAATAACGGATTACATTCCCTTAGAGGATGGAGAAAAGCATAGAACTGTTAGGAAAGGAGTGAAGGTGATTTCTACCCTCGGACATACCAAGGGTTCGGTTTGCTACTTTGTTCCCGGAGATATCCCCTATCTTTTCAGTGGAGATACTCTCTTCTATGAGTCCTACGGAAGAACCGACCTTTACGGAGGATCGGAGGAAGCCATTAAGAAGAGTATCAAAGAAAAAGTTGTTTACTCTTCCGGATGAAACCTTGGTTTATCCCGACATGAAGAGGCAACCACCATTGCCAATGAGAAGCAGTATAATCCGTGAATTTTATGAGGTGATGAACCGAAGAGAAAAGGACGTGGTTCGCTTCCCCCAGGATAGGGGAAACCTGGGCACGTTCCTGTTGGGCGAGCTTTTAGCGGGAGCGTGCCCCGCCTGTTCCTCCCCTCTTAAAAAGCAAGCCTTATAAGACTCTTTCCCACCCATTTTTTTCACCCTGAGAAAATTTGTGAAAATACCCATTGAATATCCCCTTCCTTTTGTCGTATGATGAGAGGCTTTCACAAGATATTGTGTTTTTCGTGACGAGAGTATTCTATATCGTGTTAGTTTTTGGACGGGATAGAGAATAAGAAAAGCTTGAAAAGTCTTGACTTTTTGGGCTTTTTTGCTGGAAAAAGAGGAATTATGCAACGGATGGGGGACAATATGGACAAAGGAACTTTTGATTATGACCAATGTGATTAAGAGAAATGGCAAGGAGGTAAAGTTTGACATTTACAAAATCATCCATGCCATGGAGAAGGCCAATAAAGAGGTTGCTCCTGTCTATCAGATGAACGAGTATCAGATTCAGGCTGCTGCGGAGACGGTGACAAAGAAGATTCAGGCCTCCAGCCACGCGGTGAATGTGGAGGATATTCAGGACATGGTGGAAACTGCCATCATGGAAATGAGAGCCTATGAGGTAGCCCAGAAATATGTGCGTTATCGTTATAAGAGAGAAATGGCAAGAAAGGCCAACTCCACCGATGAGGATATTCTGGCATTGATCGATCAGGCAAAATGAAGAGCTGAAGCAGGAGAACTCCAATAAAAACCCTGTCATTAACAGCACCCAAAGAGACTATATGGCGGGAGAGGTTTCCAAGGATTTAACCAGAAGACTTTTGCTTCCGGAGGATATTGTAAAGGCTCATGAGGAGGGAGTGATTCACTTCCATGATTCCGATTACTATGCCCAGAAGGAGCATAATCTGTGACTTAATCAATCTGGAGGATATGCTGCAAAACGGCACCGTAATTTCCGAAACCATGATTGAAAAAGCCTCATAGCTTCTTTACGGCCTGCAAATGTAACCACCAGATTGTGGCTCAGGTAGCTTCCAACCAGTATGGCGGACAGTCCTTTACCCTTTTCACTTAGCTCCCTTCGTGGATATTTCCAGACAGAAGATTCGGGAAGCGGTTATTGCGGAAAGAAACGAAACCGGCGAGAGCATGGATGAGGACATCATTGCGAAAATTGTAAATCGCCGTCTGAAGGAAGAAATCAAGAGCGGAATCCAGACCATTCAGTATCAGCTGATTACCTTGATGACCTGTAATGGACAGGCTCCCTTTGTGACTATGTTTATGTATCTGGATGAGGTACCGGAAGGAAAGACTCGAGAGGATTTGGCTCTCATTATCGAAGAGGTGCTTCGTCAGAGAATGCAGGGGGTAAAGAACGAAAAGGGTGTTTGGATTACCCCTGCCTTCCCCAAGCTGATTTATGTTTTTGATGAGGACAATATTACCGAAGATGCGCCTACTATCATTTGACCAAGCTGGCTGCCCAGTGTACTGCAAAGCGTATGGTTCCGGACTAGATTTCCGCGAAGATTATGCGGGAGTACAAGGGGGGCGATGTTTATCCCTGTATGGGTTGCCGCTCCTTCTTGACCGAAGACAAGGAAGGCTTAGGAGAAAATGGTGCCCACAAGTACTACGGTCGTTTTAATCAGGGCGTGGTAACCATCAACCTGGTGGATGTGGCTTGCTCTTCTCAGGGAAATATGGATGCCTTCTGGCAGATTTTAGAGGAAAGACTGGAACTTTGTCATAAGGCTTTTACGGCTTCGCCATGAGAGACTTCTGGGAACGGTTTCCGATGTGGCTCCGATTTTATGGCAGCACGGTGCCTTGGCAAGACTTAAGAAGGGCGAGAAGATTGACAAGCTGCTTTACAACAACTACAGCACCATTTCTTTGGGCTATGCAGGTCTTTATGAGATGTGCGTACGGATGCTTGGAAAGTCTCATACCACGGAGGAGGGAAGAGAATTTTCCTTAAAGGTTATGGAAAAGCTGAACGATTCCTGCAAGAAGTGGAGAGAGGCGGAAAATACTCAGCTACTCCGTTTTACGGAACCCCCATGGAGTCTACAACCTATAAATTTGCGAAGGCTTTAAAGAAGCGTTTCGGAACCATTCCCGGTGTTACGGACAAGAACTACATTACCAATTCCTACCATGTGCATGTTTCCGAGAAGATTGATGCCTTCTCCAAACTGGCCTTTGAGGCGGATTTCCAGAAGCTTTCTCCGGGAGGAGCCATCAGCTATGTGGAAGTTCCCAATATGCAGAACAATATTCCGGCGGTTTTAAGCCTGATGCATTTTATCTATGAAAATATCATGTATGCGGAGTTAAATACCAAGTCCGATTATTGCTGAGCCTGCGGTTATGACGGGGAAATCCAGATTATTGATGCACCAGCACGGAAAGCTGCAGTGGCGTTGCCCCAACTCTGGAAATGAGAATCAGGAGCAGCTGTCCGTTGCCAGAAGAACCTGCGGCTATATTGGCACCCAGTTCTGGAATCAGGGCAGAACCCAGGAGATTAAGGACAGAGTGTTACATCTGTGAGGAAATATGCACTACGGAGAAATTAAATACTTTGACATTGCCAACGGCCCCGGTATTCGGGTGAGTCTTTTTGTCTCCGGCTGTCCCCATGCCTGTAAAGGTTGCTTTTAATGAGGCTTCCTGGAATCCCTCCTTTGGAGAGCTTTTTACGGAGGAAGTGGAGGAAAGGATTTTGCAAGCCCTTGATAAAAAGGAAATTCAAGGCTTAACCCTCCTTGGCGGAGAGCCCCTGGTACCGGAGAATCTTTCATGCCCCCTGCTGCCGCTTCTTCGGAAAAATGAAGGAGTGCCTTCCGGAGAAGGATCTTTGGTGTTTTAGCGGCTACCGCTAGGAGGAGCTTATGCAAAGAGAGGGCAGTGAGAAGGAAGAAATTTTGGAATTGTTTTCTCAGCTTTCCGTTCTGGTAGACGGCAAGTTCCATTTAGAAGAGAAGGATCTTAGGCTTCTCTTCCGGGGCTCCCGAAACCAGCGTTTGATTTCCATACCGAAAACCCTGAAAAGCGGCAAGATTTGCCTGTATGCAGAGTAGAATGACGAATCTGCCTGCAGAGCATTTTTAGAAGAATCCTAGGAAAGCCTTAAAGAATTTGTTTATATTTCCTCCTTATTCCTGTATAGTGGAGAAGAGGGAGAGCGGTAGAGCATAGTGTAAAGCGTGGAGCATGGTGCATAAAGCGTAAAATAAAACATAGAAATCAAGGAGGCTAAAGATGAGAAAAAGAGGACTATTACTGATAGCAGTTATGGCAATGGGGATTTTAGCCTGTGGAAAAAAGACGCCTACTACAGAAACCTCCACTACTGCGACAGAAAAAACAGAAGAAGTAAAGACCGGTCAGGAGGGGGAAGATAAGGAGAGTAAGGCCGATGTAGCTGCGAAGGAGTCCACTTCCGGGGAAGCTAAGGGAAAGGAAGAGGGTGGCAAGGAAAAGAAGGATTTAACCGTAGTAACCGGTACTATTACCGATGCGGCAATGTATAGCGTAAGTATTAAGGGAAATGACGGAAAAGATTATGAGTTGAACAAAACCGATAAGTCCGATATTTCCGGCCTTTCTCAGGGAATTGAAATCGGAACGAAGGTAGAAGTGACCTTGATAAAGATATGAATATTTTGTCAATGGTTGATCCGGGAAAAATAAAACTACAGTTTATGGCGGATTCGGAAATGTAAAGCTATAGTGCTAACTACTATGCTTTAGCGAAAGTCGTGGTCGAAGGCTTTGCTATATTCAAAATCAAAAAAACCATGCCTGCTATAAATTATAGTAATAGCTAAATCTTAATTATTTATTATCCCTTTTTCTATTCTGAGCTACATTGTGCAGGAAAAAGAAAAAGGGATTTTTATTATAGAGGAAGAAAGAGGAAAAACTTATGGCATATCATATCAGTACACGATGTCAACACTTGGAAGGACAGAATAAGGAGGAGCATTACGGGGCGATTTCTTACCCCATTTACCCAAGCTCCGCCTTTATTCATCAGGAGGTAGGGGGAAAGAATCCCTACGATTATTCTCGTTTGCAAAACCCCACCAGAGCCCAGCTGGAAAAGGTGGTGGCTTCTTTAGAGCACGGAACGGATTGCATTGCCCTATCCTCCGGGATTGCGGCTTTAGCCTGTATTATGGAGCTTTTTCGCCCGGGAGACCACATTTTAATTGATCGTGACCTATATGGCGGATCCATTCGTTATTTTCGTGAGGTAAATGAGAAAAATGGTCTTCAGTTTTCCAGAGTATCTCTCCATGAGGATGGCTGGGAAAAGGAAGTTAAGGAGAATACCAAAGCAATTTTTCTGGAAAGTCCCACGAATCCTTGTATGAATGTAAATGATATAGAAGCGCTGGGGAAATTCTGTAAGGCACATAACTTACTTTTGATTGTGGATAATACCTTCCTTTCTCCCTATTTTCAAAATCCTTTGGACTTGGGGGCGGATATCGTGCTCATAGCGGCACCAAGTTTCTTTCCGGACACCATGATGCCATTGCGGGATTCATTGTGTTAAAGGATGAGGCGCTTCAGGAAAGGCTTCGTTTCTTATTTAAGACCACCGGGGCAGGACTGGATGCCTTTGACAGCTGGCTGATTTTACGAGGATTAAGACCTTGGCCATTCGTATGGAGAAGGCACAGGAAAAATAGTTTAAAAATTGCGGAATTTTTAGAACAGCATCCGAAGGTCAAGAGAGTTTTGTATCCCGGACTTCCCAATCATCCTGGACATGAGCTGATGAAGAAGCAGGCCAGAGGCTTCGGGGCAATGATTTCCTTTGATGTGGAATCCGGAGAGGAAGCTAAAGAAATCTTAAAGAGAATTCAGCTGATATACTTTGCGGAATCCCTGGGAGGAACGGAAAGTCTTTTGACCTATCCCTTGACTCAAACGCACGCAGATGTGCCGAAGGAGATTTTGGCGGAAAACGGAATATACGAAACCACCCTGCGCCTGTCTGTAGGCATTGAAGATGCGGAGGATTTGATTTCGGATTTAAAGCAAGCTTTGGAATAAGTTTGCAGCACGAAATAAAAAGGAGCTTTAAGAACAGAAATAGAATTTTAAGTAGTACAGGATGAAAAAGGGAGCGGTAAGAAACGCCTGAAATGGAATATGCAGTATAGGTCTTAAAAAGAAGCTGTAAAATGGATATATAGTAGTATAGGTCTTAAACGGGCATCGCTCCCTGCTAGCCTCGCCTCTGCAGGGGTTCTAAGCTTTACAAAAACAAAAAGCCAAGAACCCGCGGCTCAGATCTACCCTTTTAAGACCCATACTGCATATTATTTTACAGCTTCTTTATTTATCCCGCATCATGCTGAACTTGTCCATAGGATAGTTCTTCAAGTTATCTAATACCTTTCTGGTATCGGCTTCGTCCAAAAGACTTTGACGAGACCGCTTGATTTCATTTTCCGCCTTATGACGGGAAGCCCTGCCCACATCCGCCTTCACAGGCCATACCTCGATAAAGTCCTCCGGAAGCTTTCCTGCCTTTTAGAAGAGAAAGGGCGGTGACGCATTCCTTTCCGCCGGAGCAGGCACGAAGCTTGATATCGGTGGTATCTTCTCCTCTTTCCCGCATACATTCCATAACTGCATTGGCTACACCGCCGGAACTTGCGAAATTTTTTCCCCAAAGAGAAGCTTCCTGATAAGGGCTAACCTCTGCCTCCAGTTGTACATCCTTGGAACGAAGTAAACTGCTGAATTCTCCAAAGGAGAGAACATAGTCCGCATTTCCCTCGATACCCATTTCCTGAGACTCGGATTTCTTTGCCATACAGGGACCGATAAATACGGTTACACAATCCGGGTGAATGGCCTTTAGGTAACGAGAAACCGCAGCCATGGGAGAAAGGGTCTCCGACATATTTTCATGGTACTGATCCGGAGTGCATCTTCAAAAGGTTAATGAAGGCAGGGCAGCAGGATGTGGTCATTTTCTTTCCTTCTTTTCTGGCCTCTGACCATTCCAATGCCTCGTAGGCGGCGGTCATATCGCCACCCAGTCCGACTTCCACCATATCGGTAAAGCCAAGCTTCTTTAAAGCCACACGAACTGCGTGACATAGAGATATCCTTCCCACCGAACTGTCCCTCTGTGGCAGGTGCACACATGGCGTAAACCTCTTTTCCTTCCTTAATGGCGGAAATCACCTGCAAAGAGATGGTCTTAGTGGAAATCGCACCGAAGGGGCAGGAGTGTACGCACTGTCCGCAACGGATGCAACGATTATCACTCAATACGCAAAGACTGTTTTCATCGTGTGGTAATGGATTTACCGGACAAGGCTTTACAGGGACGGGTAAGCTGGGCAATGGTACTAGGGACAGGCTGTTGCCACATTCCACATTCCTTACATTTCATCAGGATCAATATGGGCTCTTTTGATCTGTCATGGTGATTGCACACTCAGCGACAGCTGTTCTGGCACGCCTTACCTAAACAAAGACGGCAGTTATCCGTAACGGAATAGGAAGAAATAGGCACCCTCTGCCGGGTCGACAACCTGAATCACATTGCTGCTCTTTTCTCTTCGCTGGCATCCTCATTACAAGCCAGACGAATACGCCAAGACGAATTTCCTTTCTCAGGCACAGCAACGGAAGGCGGCTTTCATCCCGGATAACTCCCTGATTAAGCCTTCCTTGCTGCTTCCGTAACTTCTCCGTTCCATGCGATTCTTGCTAAGCCTTCAATTACGCGGTGTTTGAGGGGATAAAACCCTTGTCATTTGTAACCATACTTTTTCTCCTTACTTAGACTCTTTTTCTGTTCCCGGAGAAGCGCTCATTTCTCCGAGAAGTCAAACTCGTTAAAAGTATAACATAGTTTTCTGTTTGGGGATATACTTTTCCTTAGTACGATACCGACAGACAAAAGCCTGTGATGATATTTCTGTATTTTTATAGCTGCGAAAAGCAGATGCAATCCGAGTCCGATTTCTTTCCATCAGCTTTCTGACTCTCTTTACGAAACGGGCATAAAAATCAAGGGCAATGCCGAGGTTATCCCGAGACAATCTCTTTCCTTTTCCCTCATTCCAATCCTCTTGATCCGGTAAACCCTATCATCATCCGGAAGAAAATCAGATATAGAAAATCATCGATCAATTCTTTTTCAGTTCCGGATTCTCAAAGTCCTCCCGTAAAGCTTTTGTCTTATCTTCTATTTCTGCAACATTTTTCTATGGTGGATAGCTGTAAAGATTTGATCCCGCTCCATCGTTCGAATTTCCACTATCATAAGGATCTCTATCAGCATATTTTTATTATAGTCTCTCATCAAAAATACTTATAGAGAAAAATAAAATAGAAAAATTGCATCATCCTCTTCTATCATCATTCATATTGATAATAATCTTTGTTTCCCAAGAATATCTGGGATTCTTTTCTTCTTTCTCCACAGTCAAGGGCAAATTGCAGAAATAACCAGCTTGTGTTCTCCTTCCAAAAATAGGAACTCGCCGAATATCCTCTCCAGGATTCGTTTATTCTTCCCATAGGGATCTCTATAGATATTTTGCTCCCAATTAAACTGATATCGGAAGATCAGACCACAAGTCAAATGCGGAATCATGCCCGCACGGATAAAAACGCAAATCGAGTCTCCGGATAGGGTAAAAACAAAGGCGTATTCTTCACTTTGCACGCTTTCTCCTTCACCGGAGCCTGATAGCTGATTCTATGATAGAACCCGTCTTCTGCACTTCCGGAAAGCATTTTCCGAAAAGAGGATATTGGCATCGCAGTCTCCGTGGTTCGCACCTTTCTAGGTATTCGGATCAATCTGATTTACAGACACGCCTATCACCCCATCAGGAAAGATCATAGGTTCAACCGTGGAATAATCTTCCAATATGAAAACAATCGGTTCCCAGTTTCAACTCGGCGTTTAGTTGAATACTGCTGCATACCAATCCAGTCCATTTTCTGCATTAGATCGTCGTAACTCCTGCGGAACTTAATGTTTTCCTGTATGCGCTTTCCTAAAGCCCAGCCTTGCATATTTAGAGCTATACCGATGGCATTGATTTTTGATGATCCGAGCAATCTGATTTTTCTTCCAAAAAGCATTTAATTTTTCCGTCTTACAGAACGTAGGTTTCATTCCTGAATATACGATGATTCATCATAGCTTTCTCCTTAAAAAGAAATATTCTATAAACTCTGAAAATTGCCTCTATAGAGCAGGACGATAATTAAAACAAAAGTTAAAAAACAAAATAGAATTGATATTTAATCAAATATTTTAATAAAAAGCTTTTGCGGAATGGAAAGAAGGTAATATAATAAATAAGATATTAGTAGATTTTTCACAAAATTACCAGAGAGCCTTTACTAATATTTTTAGAAAAATGTCGAAAGAATACCTAATTCAACGGTTTGTGATAAGTGTGGATTAGGTATAGGAGAGGGAGAGCGAGGTCACTAATGCAAATGATTTTAAAAGCCTGAGGAAGTTTTTCGGGAAGAGTCCGTCTGAAAAACAACCTTTGGACTTGTTGTCTGTAAAGGGCGACAGAATAAGCACAGTGTTGGAAACAGAGAACATTGAGCTCCTCCTGAAAAGAGCAGGGACGAATCCGCCTTGTACAGATTCGGAGGAGAAGAACTGAAAACCTGATGGAATGTCCCTATGTGGAAAATGCGGATGCCCGGAAAGAACTTTACGGACATGATGTCTATGGTAAAAGAAAGACATCGAAGGGCTGTAGAGCTGGGAAGAACTTCCATTCGCATTCGGGAAAGTAAACTATGAACTCTTCATGTATATGCGGAGACGCCTCTATCCCTAGTGGATATGGATAAGCTGAATCGGGAGTCCGTGAGGCAAGGGAAAATGTTGCCCTTTTTCCGTTCTTTTTGAGAAGAATCCCAGAATCAATGTTTATGTGGGATTTATACCTTGGACAGGACACCGCTTATAGAATCTTGAAGCAGGAATGACGGATGCTTTCCAATGTCTCGTTTTATTGTTTTGATGATTATGAGAAAAAGCCCATTACCTGGATGACCCGAGAATTCAGGAAAGCTTAAAGGATGCACCAAACATCGCATCCATAGGCATTGGCGTAAAGGGAGACAGACCTCGCTATGCTATTGAGTTAAGGACAGAGGACTTGGCTTCTTCCGTAAAAAAGGCGGCATTGCTCAGCCATCACATTTTCAATATTCGGAGGAAATGATTGATGCCCAGACTCAGAGCTGCAGCCATGTGGGAGCTTAGGTGCAAAAGCGTGGAAAGAGGAGGAATTTATCCGAAAAACTGTGGAAGATCTGGCTTTAGAGGATGCTTGCTATAGAATTTCAGAAACTGCTGCAAAGACAATTGTTAAGAAGGTGCAGGAGAGAGGCTTTAATGAAGGAGAAGATATCGGCCTTTTCCGTGTTCCTGTTTTAGATAGACGTCTTCTTTTAAATTTGTTGAAAAAAGCGGAGAATGGCTTCTTAGTAGCGGATGATGCAGGGCAATTCCAGTACTACAGAGACATGACCGGAAAGCTGGTAATGAGTTATGGCTGGGAAAAGGACGGTTGCTGGTATGTGGCACCAAAGGGCAAGGAGGAAAAAGGAAATTCGTGCAGCGAAGCTGCAAAGGTTCTTTTGGAAGGAAAATATCTTCAAGCCCTTGGAAAACTCTTGATGGAAAACCGCAATCGCTCTGTAAGCGATGCTTACAGCAATCTGAAAAATTTTATTGTTTCCTATGAGAAGATGGGTGGAAGAAGGAGAGCAAATTGAAACCCTTGGTCTTGCCAGAGACTTCTTTCCACAGGAAAATATCGAAGAAATCCAAACTGTCATTGGAGAGGTGCTCGAAAGCTCTCTGATGACAATTTTCGGATTTTAAAGATATTATAGATGTTATGCATTCTATACCATGTAGGTTTGGATAGGGCACGCTCTCGCTAGCTTCCGAGGACCGAGCAGTGGATTTTGTTATCCACTGCTCACTTTGTTTTGCAAAGCAACCTTAAAGAAGTTGGTTCATTTTACAGAGAGTACTTTTCGATGAAAAGCACTCTAGCAGTGATCAACTTCAAGCGTCGCTTGCTCGCTTTCAGTAAGTACTCGAAGCTCAGACTACCCCTTTCCAAACCCACATGGTATAGAATTAGTAATCTTATATCCATAATTTTTGAAAATGGCTAAATTGATATAAAAGTAAGAGTTTCGCTGTATTTGAGAGTGCTATAGAATTGATATATTCTTCCATATTGCATGGCGGTAAAGAGGGATACATCACTTTCTATGGCAATTTTTATTATCAAATCCTACATATTTAAACAAATTAAAAATATGCTAAAGCTTTTAAATTGCATGGATGTACTGACGAATTTATGTAAATACCATTTATTTCCACGCCTATGGATATTTTTTATGTTTGCTTAGCTTACGGACTGTTTGTTTTTTCTATATTCGTCAAAATATTTACAAAGACAAGTTTGTCCGCTCCCGGAGAATATGATTTTGTGACAAAACACAAGCTATTAACCGTATTGTTGGTTATTTTAGAGTTATTCATTCTGCTTTGCCTGTACGTTGTGTTTTCTTATTTCAATATCCCCATAATAAGCTGAATTTCACTGGAAGATAAAGCAACAGAATCCCTCGGATAAAGCAACAGGAATACTTGCAAGAAGTAATGATTTTTTGTAAAGTATTCCTGTTTTGTTTTATAAAGAAGGGAAAGAAAAGAATGAAGGAAAAAGTAATCGTATTGTTTCGCTGACTTCATCTCGTATTGTGCTTTTGTTTTTGAGTGCAGCATTTTTGACCGATATGAGTCGGTGCAGAACTCTCTGGTCTTTGGTGCCGCCGGTGATTGCCATTGCCCCTGGCTTTATCGATTACCAAGGAAGTTTACAGTTCTCTGTTCTTAGGAATTTTATCCGGAGCTCTGTATTCAGGGCACAATCTGAGGACTCTGAACCATGTATTTGTGGACGGCATTATCCATATGCTCTGATGCTTGGAATGTGGGAATTCTTTGCTTTTTGGTGATTTTAGGCATGATGGTACAGCTCATGAATAAAACCGAGGCTCCAAAGCCTTTGGAGATTGGACGAAGAAGCATATCCGAAGCAGGAAGGGCTCTATGCTGGCCACCATTGCCTTGGGATGCCTGATTTTTATTGACGATTACTTTAATTGCTTGACTGTGGGCTCTGTTATGCGTCCGCAACGGATGAGCACAAAATCAGTAGGGCAAAGCTGGCTTATCTCATTGATACTACGGCGGCGCCGGTATGTATCATAGCCCCGATTTCCTCTTGGCGGCAGCGGTTTCGCGCTTCGTAGAAGGGGAAATGGAATGAAGCTCTTGTGAAGACCATTCTTATAACTTCAGTGCCCTTCTGTCCCTTTGTATGCTGATTTTTTTGGTTTTGCTTAACGTGGATTTCGGGCCAATGAAGCTTCATGAGGAAAATGCGGTAGAGAGGAATGATCTTTTTACTACGGCAGAGCGTCCCTATGGAGAAGCCACCGAGGAAGAGGGAAGAAAAGGACATATCCTGGATATGCTGGTGCCGATTTTTCTTTGATTGTTTCTGTGTTGTGGGAATGATTTATCTCGGAGGATTTTTCACCGGAGCGGATTTTGTTACTGCATTTTCCCAGTCCAATGCTTCTAAGCAGGATTGGTGCTGGGGTCTTTGGCGCTTGGTAGTGACCTTATTTTATTACTTTTGGCAGAAACGCCCTTTCCTTTAATGAAGGAATGGACTGCCTGCCGGAGGGATTTAAGCAGATGGTGCCGGCAATCTTGATTTTGACCTTTGCCTGGTCCTTAAAGGCCATGACGGATAGCTTGGGAGCAAAGGAATTTGTAGCAGTGATGGTAAAGGGCAGTGCAGGCTCCGCATTATCCTTCCTTCCGGTATTTATTTTCCTGATTGCCATAGGCTTGGCTCGCCACAGGAACCTCCTGGGAACCTTCGGAATTTTGATTCTATTGTGGTAGCCATTTTCAGGTGTGATAGCAACATGATGATTCTTTCCATGTCCGCCTGCATGGCGGGAGCGTCTGTGATGACCATTGTTCTCCCCATATCCGATACCACCATTGCGAGCCCGCCGAGCCCAAAGCGTTCATATTAACCATGTGTCAAAACCCAGTTACCCCTACGCCCCTTTTGCGGCCGGGGGTATCCTCGATTAGTTATATTTTGGCAGGATTTTTAAAGACGCCTTGATTCCGCTGGGCATAGGCGTGCACTTCTGTTTGGAATTTTGCTTTTGGATTAAGAAGGGACAGAAGAAAGCTTTAAAAGACTGATTAAAAAGGCAGATAGGAGTTTAGGAAAAGCCGATATTTGCCGGGAGAGATGGGAGATGGAAAAATAACTAATGGCAAAAATAGCTTGCCCTGCCAAAGGCAGAAAGTGAACTCCTATATAAAGAGAGCTGACGAGAATGCATGGTCGAGTCACCGAGTAGGGAGTTGTGAAAACACAGCTCCTATTTTTGCTCTTCCACATCTATTTCTCGCAAGAAGTGGTTTCAAAACCACTTGCTATATTTTAAAACTATATCCCTTTAAAAATATTCTATTGACAATTTTATGATTTACAGTTATATTGCTTTCGAAAATTTAATTAAAATAATTTTTAGTAAAAAGATGAAGAGTTCAGTATGGAATTGAGAGATTAAAGGAAATCATTGTAGATACTTTGGCATGGATGAGGATAAGGTTACTTTAGAGGTGGACATGCAGAAGGATTTTAGAGGTGGACTTCTTTCCTTAGTGGAGCGCACATGACTTTGAGAGGATGAGCTGGGCGTATCCATTCCTGATGGAGAAATCGGAAGATGCACACCGTAAGACATTTTAGATTATGCAACAACGCAGCAAAGGCATAAAGAAATCAAGATAGAAAGACAGAAAATAGGCGTCCTTAGGGGGCGCTTTTCTAAAGAGAAAGAATTGTTTCTAAAGGAAAGGTTAAGAACCATGGAGGAAATATGAAATCACCCATTCAAAGTCTGGTGAGCGTGAAAGACGAGGGACTGACGGCAAAAGCCAATAAAGATACTATGAGCGGGGCTGCACCCATAAAGGGTGCCTGCAACCTTTATCAGCTGTAGAAAATGCGGAAGAAGAGCTCTTCGTTCCGTTGGAAGAAAGTACTATATTTGCTCATTGCGGTATCTTACAGTCCTGCATCGTGAGCCTATTATCGCTTAAAAATGCTTTTTATGATCCGGGAACCTTTCCAGGAGCTGGATCAGGAATATGGCGGTAAAGAGGATCGCTTGGACTTCCCGGAGTATAGAGAAGGCGGGCAGTCAGGCAAAGAGACCGCCTGAAAGAGGCGGTGATTTCTTCCATAGAAAATCGAGGAGAATTCCTGTTGGTGGTAGTGGTGCTGGACAGCCGTTTCTTCGCTATGGGATCCATGTCTCAGGGCAGGTAGGAGAGAAGGTAACCAGAGGAATCGAAGGCATGGCGATGAGGGACACGCCCCTTGATTATTTTTCTCCGCTTCAGGAGTGAGCCAGAATGCAGGAGGGAATCTAAGGCCTATATGCAAAATGGCGAAGACCTCTGCGGCAGAGAGTTTCTCAAAACATGGAGGACTTTTTATCAGCTACCTGACTCACCCACCAGGAGCGTAACCGCAAACTTGCCACTTTAGAGATATTACCCTGGCAGGCCAGACTCTCATCGGTTTTACTGGCCCCAGAGTTATTGAGCAGACCATTAACAGTAAACTTCCCAAGGGCTGAAGGTGAATATCTGAAAAACCGGCTTTGTAGATAAGATTGTGGAAGAAAAAGATAAGGCATGATTCAGCTTTTGAGAGTACACTGCAGAGGAGCTCTGAAACTTTTCATAGAATAAACCGTTGCTGGTAAAAAGGCGTTACACGGAGCGGGAGAGGTCAGATGAAAGATTTCAATTAAAGAAATAGATAGATTTCTGGTAAGAAAAGAAAGATTGCAAACAAATTGTCAGATCAGGAGTCAGGAGGAATATAGATGATTAAGGAAATGGAAAAAGACAAAACCTTGAAGGAAAAATTCAGGCGCTTCTTGCGGAAGAAAAACAAGAAATCAAAAGTTTACAAGAGAAGAAGAAGCTTTAGACAACTGTAAAGTTTACAGAGCAGGAGATCGGGTATTCTTGGCAGGAACATCCCGCCGTCCCATGTGGAGGACTTCGTTTCATATTTTACAGACTTTTTTTTGAGCAAAAGGAGACCATCTTTATGATGAGGAGATGAATTCCATTTACGGAGTGCCCGTTTTACGAGACGTCCTGTAACAGTACTGGGTCTCTAGAAAGGAAGAACATGGAAGAAAATCTTTACCAACTTGGAATGACCGTCGGAGATATCGTAAGGCAGACGATGGAGCAGGCGGAGAGATTGAACAGTGATTATTACCTTGTAGATACTCCAGGGAACTTACGGTTTAGAAACGGAGCAACACCACAGACGAGGTGAGGCTGTTGCGAAAACCTTGCTGAGTTCTCTCCATGTGCCGGTAATTGCAGTGGTACAGGAGAGGAAGCTCAGGCAGTGCTGGGGAATCTGTGTAATGTGGATTACAGTGCGATTTACTCTGTTTTAGTGGAGGCTTTGCAGCAATCTTATGGAGGACCAGCTCCCGTGCAGCAAACTGCAAGGTTATAAACACTGCAAAAGGATTTAAGAAATAATGTGGCGGATGAGGTTGTGCCGGGTCCTTGGGAGGCCTTAGAGTGATCTTCTAAAGGGCGTTGGATCAGATCTTGGAGAAGGCTTTGGCATACGAAGGCGTGGTCGTCATGATCCATCAGGGATAGACTCTCTAAGTTCAAACATTTGGGAAGAGGAATGATGGAAGGACTAAAAGATACTTGGATCTAAGCTATCCAAAGTAGAGGTACACAATGACCTGTGAAGCTGGTGAATACCAGTGAATGGATTTTCCAAACAGGTATCACAGACATTTTTGAAAAGGATGAGAGTGCAAGACATTAGCCATAAAAGCAGCCAAAAGAGGCTGTAGAAGATGCGGACTAAAGGAGAGGATATCAAGGGGTGATTGGTGGCCATGTCTGGACTCTCTACTCCAAGCCTTGCGGCTATCATGGCAAAGACTGGGCACGAAAAGAAGATCTCCCATGTGGATTTGAACTTTGGCCTGCAGCAGCTTTGTTTACAGGCTGGAGGCTAGCCAGGGACTTGCTCTCACCAACAAGGACTATGCCCTGGTGGTGGGAACAGACAACTTTCAGACTTTTGAATAGAGGACAGAACCCTTCCGTCATTTTTGGAACTGAACTGGGGAGCAGCTATTGGTGAGAAAGAAGGTGCCAAGGCTCTCACGCGCCCTGCTGGGCTCTAGGGAGATTGTTCCGTGCTGGCTCCCGGCATTTTACACGGAGCCTTTGGTGGCAGCCTCTATGAGGATGGCACGGAGAGATCCGGGAAGCTGGGAGAGGAGTCGGTGCAGGAAAGCATGTGGATCACCTGTTAATGGATGGAAAGGGGTTTCCTTTTCGCCGATGACATCGTTCCTCATTATCGAAGGTGCCAGAAGGAACCCGGAGACAGCTTGAAACCGTGCAGCATGTGGTTTACAGGCAATTCAAGTCATTCAGGATAATTGCGACTTTATGAAGAGCCGGATCCCAGAGATTTTTTGAAAATGAGTGTTCAAATACCTCGAACCTCATTCCATGGCTTTAAAGGATATGCAGGAAAGGGGTCTTTTATTCGGAACAAGCTGGTATTAGTGGGCTCGGCTCAGGAATGACCTATGCTCCACAGAAATTTCAGTGAAAAAGCGTAGAAAGTAAGGAAATTAAGGAGAATATGACGGATTACAGAGTTTGAATTCGTTGCCCATTATTCAGGGAGAATGGCCAATGTTACCACAAGGCCTTTGCGGCTTGCTCGATGCAGGAGCCTAGGATGGTGGTACAGGAGGCATTCAGGCGGGAGGTGACTGAGAGGAAATCCCACATCCTTCGGGAAAAAGAATTAAACAAGCCTTACGGTGAATCTTATGCTGATGAATCAAAACCGATAAGATGGTGGAAATCTGCATTGAGAAGGGTACGGGTGGTAACCACGGGCAATCCCAGTATTTGTGAGCACTTCCCAGGCGGCGGGAATCAAGGTGATTCACATAATGGTGCGGCTCCTATCTTGAAAGACTGAAGAAGCTGGAGCGGGCCTTGATGGTGCTGAGAACCAGCAGGTCGGAGGTCTGTATCGGAGAAATGACCACCATGACCTTAAGGTACCCCAATTAGTGAGCGCGGTTTCCATTCGATGATTACGGCAGGGGTGTTGCGGATAATCGTAAAATGCGAGCGGTGCTTACTTTAGGAGCTGCGGCGCTCAATTGAACTGCTCTTTTGGCGGAGAATGTCATCCCATGAAAATTATAAGAGGCGGTGCTAGAAAGCCTCGGATCTAACACCATCATGTTGAATTGCGGGTGTGCTATGCAGTATTAAGGAACCAGATGATGCAGAATACCGCAGGAAAAGGCGAGGCAGATAAGATGGAACTGGAAAAGTTTCTTGGCTCCCTTATGGGCGGTTTGACGGAATACCAAAACCGGCTCTCTTATGGCAGGACAGACCTGCGGACGATTTACTAAAGATTACCGTCGATTAGCTGGAATTTAGCGGATATTTGCAGGGGTCCGGGATTTCATAAGGAAAATGAAGACAGCATTTTATATGCAGGACAGGAAGTCAGGTTAAGGGAATGGAAAGGACATATGTGACTTTCCTGCCTTTCGGAAGCCTGATGAGGCAGGCTGGACACGATGTAAGGGCAACTCTCTCCAGCTAGGGATCCTGAAGGAAAATCAATGAAACCCGTTATACCCAGCCGGCTCTTGTGGCATTTGCCTGCAGTATGACAAGCAGTTTTACGGAAAATAAGTCAAGCGGACTATGCTCTGAAACTCCTGGAGAATACTCACACTGGGCAACCATGTTTTCCACCAGGAACGGCGAGTGGAAATGGTAACTAGTGAAGAAAATGGAAGGGCCTCAGGGAATCCAGATCCTCCATGGCAGCCATCCTTAGGATATCGAGGAGCCGCGGTGGTGCAAGGAAGTGGGAGGCATGTGAATTTGTAACCTGAACATCGGACGAGATTGTTATCAGCGGAGAAAAGAAGGGCTGTGGAGGCATCAAGCTGGCTTTGGGTCATGGTAAAGAAGACAATTCCTTCAGGTTCCATTTCCTTCCATACCTCTTTATGAAAGTGCGGGCTTTGGGAGTATTTTAGGGTTCTTTCCAAGAGACTTGCCTGTGTACAACTTCTTGGAAGGAAAAGACAGGAAGGGAGATTAAGTTCACGGACTTTTGGTGGAACAGGTACAACCCGGTGCTGACATGGAAGGATGTAGAAGACTACAAACTTGGGTGAAAACTTTGTGGAAATCCAGTCCCCACGGGCAAGACCATTTCCGGCTTCTTAAAGACTGCCAAGGACTTATGGGCATCAAAGATTTTTTTTCAAGTAGTAAACTTGAGAAAATAAGGAGGCTGGAAGCATTTTTGTTAATCAGTGAAGGCTGGAGCGTTTTTTGTGATAAAGGATAATGAAAGGCGGAAGATGGCGGAAGGACGTCTCTGGTTACAGGTGCTTGGCAAGCATCATGATGCTATTGCCTTAGTGGCGGCGGGGAAGAAATGTAGTGCTCCACTACGCCGGGAAGTGAAGGGGCAGCCAGGGCTGTAGAGGAAGAAATCCCATAAAAGCTACCTTCAAGTGGAAACTCTTCTTTACCGGGAGATATCAAGAAGGAAGGATGTGAAAATTGTGGCGGAGCTGTTGCCGTTTTCCGAAATTCAGGTACTGGTGAATAATGCGACATCACCGAGACAATCTTTCAAAATGTCTTCGAAGACTTTGATAGTACTGGATGCCAACCTGCAAGGGGCGCCTTCTTATTTTCCAAAGCCGTGGAAAGCTGATGATGAAAAAAGCGTTATGGTGGGAATCGATTCTGATTTCCAGCATTATTAAGAGTTCTTTTGAAATGTGGGACAGAGCAATTATACGGCTTCAAGGCTGGACTGATCGGCATGTCAAAATTACCTTGCCAGAGGCAGCGGGACGAAATATAACAGTCAACTGCGGTTGTCCGGCTTATTGATACGAAAATGACGGAAGGACTGCGGAGGCGGTAAAGGAGGAGATGCTACACCAACATCCCTATGAAGGCCTTCGGGACAGGGAAGATGTGGCAAATGCATTGTGCGCGAAGAGAATCTCGCTGTATTACAGGAGAAACCCCTCTTGGTAGATGGCGGCATGGGAATGTAGAGTAAACTATAGAGTGGTAACATAGAAAACATAAGGTACGTAATATAGAGCGAAACCATGGTTGTAAAAACAGAGTGCAAATCTAGGTGTCTTGATTGAAATGGAATAAGAATGCTATGGAGAAGACGTGTTGTAGTGCCGGATTAGACAGTGAATCACGGAAATTCCGTTGCGGGCGGCGAGAATTCAGGAGAGCAGGTAGGCATTGGTCCATTACCGCCTTTCCGGCAGAACTTCAGCATTCATAGCGAATGAGATTTTCATCCGGAGACGTTTTGATAAAGTTTCGAAACATATGTCCCTTTGCAGTTTTGCCATGTGGGCGGCAGAGAGGCGACGGTGAGGACAGCCGGTATTGTGGGGACCTTCCTGAGAGGAAATCCGGTTGTATCGTTTCCAGCCTGGAATCGGCGGTCTACTGAAAGCTGCTAATGAGCAGAGCATACTCGTGGTCTTCCAAAAGAGACTTTGAGCGTGTAAATCTTTCAACTTCATCATGTCCATTTCAATATGGCGGCCAGCAGAGTGCCATTCGCCATCATTTAAAGGAGATGTGCATTGCCCGGTGACTTTGCCTGTGCAGGCAGCTCCAATATGCATCGGAGATGCTCCATAGAATCGAAGATGGTTACGAGAACTACACTATATGGTTTGCGGCGGAACTTCGAAGCAACTTCATTTCCAGTGGGAATCGGCGGATTTTCCAGTATAGAGGCTCTTTCTCAGGCCAGTGAAGTGAGCAGAGGGCTCTGTCCCTTCGATAAAGGAGCGTTCCGGCTTCATCGATGGGAGAGGTTGCGGCATTTTGGTGCCTGGAGAAGAGAACATGCTCTAAAGAGGAGGGCTAAGATACGGAGAGGTGCTGGGCTACGGCGCCAGCTGTGGTGCCTTCATATGACCTCCCCGGCTCCAAAATGGAAGGTGGAGCAGAGTGCGCGAAGCTGGCTTTACAAGGATGCGATCTTGCTCCTGAAAGATTGACTACATCAATGCCCACGGTACCTCACTGATTTAAATGATAGGGAGAAACCACAACTATCAAGACGGTTTTTGGAGAAGAAGCATTCTATTCCCGGTATCTCCACCAAGTCCATGACCCGGACACCTTTTGGAGCGACGCAGGAGCGGTGGAGGCCATCTTCTCCGTGTTGGCTCTGAAGGACAGCTTTGTGCCGGCAACCATGAATTATCGTATTAAGGATGAGGAGCTTGGATCTGGACATATGTACCAAATCAAGGGAAAGAAAACAGGAGCTGCATTACAGCCGTCTCCAGTGCTTAGAGCTTCGGCGGTCATAATGCCTCTGATGCTTCCGGAAAAGCAGAGTAGTTTCGTATCATGCAGTAAGTGAATAGTAGATGGAACTGTTAAATTAAACTTGGCTTTCTTCTTACCTGTGACATAGCTTTAAATTCGGGCACGCTCCCGCTAGCCTCGCCCTACGACAGTACTAAAGCTTCAAAGCTTCGCTACCCTCGCTTTCAGCAAAGTACCCGGCGGGCTCAGACTACCCGTATTTTAAAGCTATGCAGCCAACTCACTAGTTATTTTAACAGTTTCCATCTTCGCTCTACTCCATCGGCGGGAAACTGCGGTGAAATTTTTAGAGAGTCAATATGCCCTACAGTTAAAGCATTGAAGAGTCAAAGCCATTATTCATCGTTATCCTTTTGCTGATTGACGAAATTCAAGACGACTGAAGGCAGGAGAATTTGCGATATGGCAAAGAAATGCGTCACCATCGACGAGGCCCGTCTTTCAAGGGGCATTTTCCTTCCTATCGGTGATGCCGTCTCGATTATGGAGAGCTTTGGCACGGAGCCGGGGCAGTGGCTCTCTCGCCTTCGGAAAATAAGGAAAGATCGCCCTCTTTGGGAATCAAGAACTGTGAGTTTAAAAAGCAGGTTCGCCGGAGATGTGCTTTGGGAGAAACTTAGCTGCCGAATGATCAGCCGAAAAGGCGTGAGGAATAGGAGAAGCCGGAAGCCAAGGGTGGATGTGCAAGACCGTGGTGAAGAGCGGAATCTGACTTTTGCAGTGCAGTAGGGCTTTATGTACTAATGAGGAAAGAAGGTCGTCAGTAGTGTGAGTTTTCATGGTGCCGACTGAAAGCCAGGCACGCTCGCTATGCTCCGCCTACCAGAGGGTGCTAAGCACGAGCTTCACCACCTTAACGCTCAGCATGTACCGGGCTCAGATTACGCGCTGCAGTTCGGCACTACGGCGGAAAACGGGACTAACTGTGAGCATTCTTTCCGTGGTACACATAAAGCGGGAGGGAAATCTTGGGGATCTGAGCGCTGCTTTGAAGTAGTGCGAGAGAAAGCAAGGAATCAGAGAGTGGAGTGCATTTTGCGACGCACCGACCGAACGTGAGGAGGATTTCATCCTCGAGGTGTCTAAAAAGTGGACAAACTTGGATGAAATGCGTGTTGCGGATTATTTTAATGGTTCTTGTTCTGAACTTCTGAGATCGGCGGAGGGAAGAGTTACAGAATTATATACAGTATGCTGCTACAGCCTTCCAATGAGGGCAATCTGGGCCCGAAATCAGTACTTACTGAAAGCGAGCACAGGCGGACGACTTGAAAGTCAATGCTGCTGCGGCAAACGAAGTTGGCGGGCTGTTGCCCGAAGAGAAGGCTGTGGCGCAGGTGCGTTTCAGTGCTTCTACGCTTGCAGGGGCGAGAGTTGGCGGGAGCGTGCCCGAAAAGGAAGTGCTGTACCGCAGAAATGCGTAGCTTGTCATCCTTAACACTGCGGAGTTCAGAAGAGAACCATTCAAAACCTTATATAAAATGATGTTAATAACAGTTGAAATTTCATAGAAAATTCTTATAGACTATGAGGCAAATGCAAAGTTTTCACGTAAAGTTTAACAAAGTGATCTAGTCTCTGCAAGAGAGGAATGCTTATGTTTGAGTGAATCGAGTGATTGAGTTGTACATACAGGGTTTTCAATTTATTTTTACATGCAGGTATTTGCAAAATTCGAAAGAGATTGGTTGAGCCACTGTGGAAAGCTATAGCATTGAGATAGCATTAGAGGCATTGGCCAAGAGACCTGCAGTGCAGGAGTTTGCCATTATGATGGGAATTTCCGCTCCCAATCCTGCTACTTATAAAGGTGAGATGCTTTACGGTTTCAAAGGGGTATATTGAGAAGATTCAGGATGAAAATGATCGAGGGAGTTTCATCTTTCGACCCTACTAGTTCTGGGATTACTACAATGTTTCTCTCGCTATGTAAAACACTGTAGGGGCTCGGTGCAGAAAGCGCTTCAATAAGGAGGGCTTAGAAGGGTTTGGAGATGGTAGGAGATTAACCACTAGGCTTATGCTGCGGAGTTGGATACCAAGAAATTCACAAATCCGGTTTGAAAACCATGTCAGCATTGGAGAAGTAAGAGGGTAAGTAACATTCTTCCCTCAGAAGAGCCGAAAAGCTTTCACATGCCAAAATCGGTATGAAGGGGTTTTTGAATGATTATTTTTCATGAGAGAAAGAGTTCTTGTTAGCAGAAAAGAATTGCCTTTTGTGAGAAGGTGCTCTTTTCTTGCTAACGTAAGAAAAGCCATGATAATATAAATCGGTATATGCCTTAGGGCTGAAAGTAGCGGATTTACTTGGAGAGCAGGAATAAAGGCAAAATCTGGTCGAAACATTTTCACTTCGACCATGGGGGAGAAAGGGTTTCACGAAATTCGACGCAAAGGAAGTAGAAGATGAACAAGAAATCAAATGCAGTGCTGCGAGCTCATGGAATCCTCCTTCTGACCATGGCTGTGTTTTGGATACCTGGATGCAGAAACATTAAGCTGGGATTGGATTTGATGGTGGTGTGTCTGCCCTTACCAAACCGTGGAAGAAGATCCTACCGCCGAGGCAGATGGTGACGCGGTGTATAAGCTTCAACTGAAGGCTCAGAGCTGTCCACAGAGGCTCAGGGTATATCGGGAAGGAAAAATCTAGTAACTCAATATTGATATTCCCGGAGACTACCGATGCCAATGAAATTCTGGCAGGCTTGGAGGCCGGTACCCTACCTGGTTTGCGGATGAGGATGGAAATGTCCTGCCCACCGGAGATGATGTAAAGCACGGCGACTGCTGACCAACGAACAATAATCGTGGATATGTGATTGGGCTGAACTTTACCGAGGCAGGTGCGACATGAAATTTGCAGAGCCACCAAAAACAATGTGGATAGAGCGTATTTTCATTATCTACAACAATAGAGACATTATTCCTCCCCCAATGTTAAAGCAGGCATTTCGGCGGACGAGGCTTCCATCAGTCCTATCGAAAGCTATGAAGAGCGCTAGAGAGATTACGCTTCTACAATTCGTATTGGTGCCTTTGCCGGTGAGCTTAACAGAACTTCGCTCCCAATGTGATTGGTGCTACTTTGGGTGTGGGCCATTTCTACCTCTTTGCAGGCGGCTGTAGTCGGTACCTGTAGTAATGCTTTTCGTGCTGTGTGTCATCGTCTTCCGGCCTTGCTGGCTTCCCTGGCTCTTTTTCATGTATGTTGGACTGCGAAGTGGTGCTGAGTGCGGAGCCTTTGAAGTAACCCTGACTCTACCACACGGAGTATTGCGGGTATTGTTTTGTCCATCGGTATGTGCAGTGGATGCCAATGTTATTATCTTTACTCGAATCAAAGAAGAGTAGATGCAGAGATTCTGTGGAGAAGGCCATTAAGGCAGGTTGAGAAGGCTCTGTCTGCTATTTTAGATGGCTACATCACTGCTCTGATTACGGCGAGCAGTGCTGTATATCAGGTTCAGGGAACCGTAAAAGGCTTTTGCAACCACCTTGGCCATCGGTATTATTATTTCTCTAATCACCGCACTTTTTGTAACCAGGGCATTGTTGACTACCTTCTTTGCTTTAGGAGCTACAAATCCCAATTTATACGGTATCAAAAGGAAACCAAGGTCATCAACTTTATCAGGTTCAGAAAAGATTGCTTACAGCATTTCTTCCTTAGTGATTATTGCGGGATTTGTATTCCTTTTTATGAATAAGCAACATACGGAGACCTCTTTCTACGACTTGGACTTCAGGGAGGTTCTTCCACCACCATTACCTTTGATAAGGATCTTTCCATGAAGGAAGTGGATAGTGAGGTAATTCCTCTCTTTACTGCGGCTACCGGAGGTAATGCCTCCACCCAGGCGGCTAAGGTTGCCGGCACCAATGAGGTTATCATTAAGACCAGAACCATGACTCAGAAGGAAAGAACCAAGCTGTATGACAGTCTTCAGAGGAAGTTTTCCATCTCCGAGGATAAGATTGTTACCGAGAACATTTCCGGTGCGGTATCTACAGAAATGAAGAAGGATGCGGTTTGGGCTTTGGCTATCGCTATCTTCTGTATGCTGATTTACATTTGGGTTCGATTTAGAGACATTAAGTTTGCTTCAGCTTCCGTAATGGCGCTAGCTGTGACGTATTGATTACTATCACCTTCTATGCGGCGCTTGTTGAGTAGTAGGTTCTAACTTTTTGCCTGCATCCTTACCCATTGTAGGTTACTCTATTAACGACACCATCGTTATCTTTGACCGTATTCGTGAGAACCTTCACAACGGAACAAAAGAAAGAAGAGTATAGAATATGTGGTAAATGAGGCGATTTCCAGTACGGTAACCCGTTCTATCAATACCTCCTTGACTACCTTTATTTCCGTATTTGTGCTTTACATTTTTGGAGTAAGTTCCATTCGGGAATTCACCTTACCCTTGATGGTGGGAATTGTGGCGATGCTTGGTCTTCCGTATGTATTGCGGGACCGCTTTGGTTTGATTTTGTGATTCTTTCCAAGAGAAAGAAGGAAAAACTTAGCAAGAAGTAGAATGGTGGGGGAAGCTATGGCAGTTGCCAAAATGAAATATGAAATTAAAGGGCAGTGCGGAAGAGCTAAGTCTGCCCATGTGGAAACCGTCCATGGCGTAATTGAAACCCCGGTCTTTATGAATGTGGGCACTAGTGGCTGCGATTAAGGTGGGGTATCCACGGATGATCTCCGCCTGGTACATACCCAGGTGGAGCCGTCCAATACCCATCACCTCCATGTGCAGGCACGGGATAAGGTCATCCGAGGCTGGGAGGCTTGCACAGGATGATGAACTGGGACAAAGCCCATTACAGTGCGGCGGCTTTTCAGGTTTACAGCCCAGCTAAGACCGGAAGAAAGATTCGAGAAGAGGGGTGGAATTCCGCTCCCATATCGATGGAAGAAGAATCTTTATGGGAACCGAGGAATCCATGCAAGATTCAGTCCAACTTAGGTTCTACCATTGCCATGGCCTTTGACGAGTGTCCGCCGGCCTTGGCGGGCAGTTATATTTCTTCCTTCCGTGGAGAGAACCACCCGTTGGCTTCTGTTGTCGAGGCGGAGATGGAACGTCTGAATAGCCTGGAGATACTCAAAACCCGAAACAAGATTCTCTTTGGGATTAATCAGGAGGTTTTGGAAAGACATTCGTATCGACCATGCCAAACGTATTACGGAGCTGGATTTGGAAGGCTATGCGGTTGGAGGCCTGGCTGTAGGAGAAAGCCATGAGGATATGTACGGATTTTGGATGCGGTGGTTCCTCATTTGCCCCGTCATAAGCCTCTACCTGTATGGGGTAGGAACTCCGGAAAAATATGATTCAGCGTGGATCAGAATTGACTTTTTCTGATTGTGTATTTCCCAGCAGAAATGGAACAGTCATGTGATCATGCCGAGTAGCTGAATCTTTGGAATCTGGCTTATGAAAGGATATGCGCCCCATTGAAGGGCTGTGACTGCTTGACATGAGGGATTCGAAAAGGATGGAACGGTATACGCGCGGCTATTCAGAGCCTGTCATCGCCATCTTTTGAAGGCGAAGGAAATGCTGGGAATGCGGCTTTTGTGTTTTCGCATAATCTTTTCCTATACAATCGCTTGATGATGGAGATGCGTAACGCCATCCGGGAAAATTGTTGGGAAAGCTGGGAAGTCGGAAGCCCTATAAGTTAAGATACAAAACTCCTAAGGGAGACAATTAGACAGAAGAAAAGGAGATGTTTTATGGCAGGATTGGGAATAATGGGTTGGGTTGTTATGGGGCAGTGATTATTGCCATGTTTTACTTTTTGGGTGTTCGCCCTCAGCAGCAGGAAAAGAAGAAGCTGCAAGATTTGATGAGTTCCCGCTTGCCGTGGGGGATACCGTTGCTACCAGTTCCAGGATTTTACGGTGTCATCATGTGACCTTACCGAGGATACGGTGATTGTGGAGTTTAGGAAATAAGAACTGCCGTATTCCTAGTAGAAGGCGACCGCCATTGTTCAGATCGAGAAGGCTTCCAACTAAGGCTTTGTTCGAGAGTGCAGGTTTCAACAAGGCTTTGATCGAAAGAAGAGTAGGTCGGTAAAGCTTTCAAAAATACGTTCTTCTATTTGGAAGAATAAGGAGTTTTACAAAAATAGAAAAGAAGGAAAAAGATGAGAAAACCCTGGTTTACTTTTGGGACAGTCTACAGAGCATGAAGTTTCCTGTCGCTCTGTACTCACGATTAAGCGGGCGGTAAATCCAAGAAAAGTACAAGAGCTTTGTATCGAATTACAAAATCGCGAATGGATTCTGTGGAGAAAGAAGAAGCCATTGAAGACGGAAGCTGGAAGGAAAGGTGCAGAAAAAGAGCCGTGATTCTTCCGGACGCAAAGCTTTCTTCCGTGCTTTTTCTGGAGGAAACGGAGAAAGCCGTTTGGAAAAGATTGATTTAGTTTTCCGGTGCTTCTGCGCAAGGATGGAGAAAGATGGAACCATTCAAGGACTTTTGGAAATTGCCAGAATTCCTTATGTGGGCTGTGGGGTGCTTTCCTCTGCGATTTCTATGGATAAGGTTTACACCAAGATGGCGGTGGAAAAGCCTTTGGCAAAGATTGGCGTGCGACAGGCGAAGTATATTTCCTTTGTGCGAAGCCAGTGGAGAATCAGGAGAAGATTATTTCCAAGGTGGAAGATGCCCTTTCCTATCGGTGTTGTAAAGCCCTCTAATGCAGGATCTTCCTGCGGCGTAAGCAAGGCGAAGGATAGGGAGGCCTTAAAGAAGGCGGTGGAAAATGCCCTTTCAGTAGATAGAAGAGTCTTGGTGGAGGAAAGTATCACAGGACGAGAGCTGGAATGTGCGGTATTCTCCGGAAAAGCAGGGCAGGTAGAAAGCACTTCAGTGGAGAAATTCTTGCTGCAGCGGAATTTCTACGATTATGACGCCGAAATCATAATCCGGTTCAAGACGGGCTCCATCCGAGATATTTCCGGAGATTGAAGGAAGATCAGAAAGGCGGCAGAGACAGTCTTTTTAGCAGGTGGACGGTTTCTCCCTCTCCAGAGTGGATTTCTTCTTGTCCGGGGAGGAAGTGATTTTTAACGAAATCAACACTATGCCGGGCTTCACTTCTATTCCATGTATCCCATGCTTTTTAAGAAAAGGGATATTCCATAGAAGAGCTGGTAGAGAAACTTTTAGAGTGCTTTTTCATGAGACCTTAAGAATTTCATAAACTAATTATTTCCGTGGACTTTAAACTTTTTGCAAGATTGTGCTATGACTAAGTACACAATCAATTTGATTTTCTAAATGTTTGATTTCCATTCTCCTAGGGGCTCTGTATGCACATCAGAGTCCCTGATTATATTGTCTTCATTGTCGTAAAGAAAGTTATGAAAAAGGAAAGCTGTGGCTGAGGTAAGAAATAAAGATGAAGGTCAAAATGACTATGCATACCAGACAGAAATATGACGGGGACTTGGATAGCTTCGTACTGGAACATTCCGGTGTACTGATGCAGAGGAGAGCAGTTTCTTCTCAGTTGATTTCTCAGAGGAGTACACCACGGTGAAGCTGGTATCCGACGGAAGGTCGTCTGGAGATTATCCGAAATTGGAAGGAAGGAGCTTCTCTGATGGGAGGCGTCCGCTGGAAGGTGGATTACGAAACGGAAGTAGGTGTCCTGCCCCTGGAATTTGATACGGCAGAGGTGGATTTTCGAAATGTCGACTTCTCTCGGGGGCAAGGAGAAATCCGCCTCTGTTACACACTCTTTCAGTTTGGGCAAAAGGTGCGGAGACAGAACTCTCCATTGATTTCGCCCTATTCGGAGTAAAATGTAAACGTTTCTTTGCAAAAATAAGCACAGTAATTTATGAACTTGGAAATGAGGTGTTCATGGTACTGGCAATTGCTCCACAAAGCATTATTTCAATTTTGTTGGTGATTTGATTTTGCTTTTCATCGTATTAGTAGCTTTATATTTATGGGATGACGTTTGCAGAAAAGCAGGCTGCATAACAACCATGATTGAAGCCAATACCATGGAGTTTCCATGTTGATTATTGATAAGAAGAAGCTGAGCGTAAAGGCGGCCGTTGCGGCAGGTTTTCACGAACAGGTGGAGAAGGAGCTTCCTTCTATCTTTCGCTTTTTCAAAAGCTTCCCATTGTTAAGGCCAAGGTGGGATGAGGGGTTTTAGCTCTTATAGCTGATCCCAATGTAGTATGAGGTGCTTCCGTAAAGAAGGGAAGTAAAATGCGGTATCCGGATTTACATTCGCTCCATCGAAGTCTGTCACAGAGGCGGAGTAGTACCTGAGGCACCGAAGAAAAGCGCTTTTTCAGTTTAGAAAGAAGGCGGAAGACGAAGTGAAGAAGCAACAAGCAAAAGTAAAGAGATATACAGACGCTGGAAAATAAAAAGTGAAAATAAGAAAAAGCCCGGGTTTTACGAGAAAGAATTAGCTTTTGCGTCGGAGGAGAGTTGGAATAAGGGAGTAATCTGAGCCCGTTGGCACTTGCGAAAAACAAAGGGACTGAAGTTTTTCGCTTAGTGCCACTACGTGGCGAGGTTAACGAGAGCGTGCCCCTATTCCAAACTCTCCCCCGGAAAAAAGAGGTAGAGCAGATTGTTTTTCGCATAGAATCTGGCTTTTTTCTTTTGAAATGTTTCGTAGAAAAATATTAAGAGCCATATTTTGTAGGTTTGTCAAACATATGTTACACCCACTGAATAAATTCCTTTGGGATGGTACTGAGAGTTCCATCCTAAAGGTCTCATAGAAACAGATTGTAATCCCTTCTATTGTATAGCTGTAATTGTTTTGAAAAGTCTTCAAAGGAATAGAAGGTGTGTGAAGCATAGAATCTTTCATTGTCTTTACGGTGACTGCGTTCCACTTTACCGTTATGTCTTGGAGTAAATGGGCGTATTTGCTTATGACGAATTCCATGTTCTTTTAGACGTTTTTGGAATAGCGTTAGATTCTCTTTTTTAGTGGAAGTGAATCGTTTAGTGAACTCTGCTCCATTATCTGTTTGTACACACTCTATAGGCATAGGGAATGCTTTAATGAGATGCTCAAGAAACACAGCAGAAGAATAGGTGCTGTGCTCGTCAAAAGCTTCTACATATCGCCATCGAGAGAACTCATCAATAGCAGTGTATTGATAGAATTTCTGCCCTTTTGCTTCATTCACTAAAGCATACAGCAGGAACGAGATTTTACATCGATTTGGATACGCTCTCGGGGTAATGCATTTGCTCGTGGGGCTTTGGAACATACTTGCCAGGATTAGGAAGTTTATCAGCCATAATTCCTTGCCTTCGAGAATACGATAAAAGCCCTGCCATGGAGCGTTTATAGCCTCTTTGCATGAAAGCTGCCAGAAGACAACAAGTCCTGTATAGGGATTTCTTCGGCGCATATCAGCAATTAACTTTAGCTCTTCTAAAGTGTGCTGGTTAGGATGATGATGTGGACGGCGAGATTGATTTCGTAATGAATCAATAGAGCCGTTATATCGGTTACGCCAGCGATAGATATACTGTCGATTAACACGATACTTCATTGCAGCCTTTGATACCCCATATTTTTCAGAATAATGAATGAGCGATGAGTCTAAAACGCATATCTTGTGTTATAGTAGCCACAGCGGAAGCCCTCCTTATGTTTGTTATTTTTGTGGTGATCTAACTTTAACACAAGACAGGTGCTTCCGTTTTATTATTTAGTTGTGATGTAACATATGTATTGTAATCCTACAGTAGAAAAATATTAAGAACCATATTTCTCCTTGACAGAAAAAGGTAAAAGAATGGTAGTATGAAGTTTGCTTATTTGGCCGGTGGGGGATAACTCTGCCTATTTTTCGTCCAAAGGAAGAAAATGCCAAAAGAAAAAGTGAACATATCGTCAACTAATCCATAAATTAAAGGAGTTTCCGAGTTGTTTTAAGCAGATTATAATACTAAAAGGCGAAGTTGGGACAAGTTTTGTATTATGGATTCTTAGCAAAAGAGATGAGATATATCTCAGATATTAGGGGTGAACAGTCGATGAGCAAAATGCATCCAGTGCAAACGGAAAGAATCTCAGAATGACTTTCTCTCAGAGCAAAAGAAGTTCTGGAAATGCCAAACCTCATTGAAATCCAAAAGGATTCCTATGAATGGTTTTTGCATGAAGGCTTGAGGGAGGCCTTTGATGATATTTCTCCCATCCAGGACTTTGCAGGACATCTTAGCTTGGGTTTGTGAACTTGACTGGCTAAGGAAGAGGCAAAGTACAGTATGGAAAGAGGTGTAAGGAAAGAGATGCAGCCTATGCAGCTCCCTTAGGTTAAAGTTCGCCTCTTTAATAAGGATAAGGAAAGGAAATCAATGAACATGGGAAATCTTCATGGTGACCTTCCTTTCGATGACAGAGAACAGCTCCTTCGTAATCAACGGTGCGGAAAGAGTTATCGTTTCTCAGTTGGTGCGTTCTCCGGGGAATTTATTATGGGGTGAGACCATGATAAGGTGGGTAAGGAGCTTTACAGCAGTACCATGATTCCGAACCGTGGTGCCTGGATTGAGTGCGAAACGGATTCCAATGACGTATTCTTCGTTCGTGTAGACAGAACCAGAAAGGTACAGTTACTGTCTTTATTCGTGCTCTGGGTGTGAGAGCTCCAACAAGGATATCCTTCGATTTATTCGGAGAAGATCAAAGCTCTTAGCTTCTATCGACAAAGATCCTTCTGAAAATTACCAGGAAGGTCTCTTAGAGTTATACAAAATTCGACCGGAGGAACCCTTTCCGTGGACTCCACTCCAATCCCTATTGAACTCCATGTTTTTGTGACAGACGCTATGATTTGTAAGGTGGGACGATATAAGTTCAACAAGAAATTACATTTTAAGAACAGAATTAAGAGTATGTTTTGGCTGAGGCTGTTTATGCACGGAGACGGTGAGCAGCTGGCTGAGGCAGGCGCAACCGTTAGCCAGGAATTGGCAGAGCAGATTCAGAATGCTGCAGTTCCCTTTGTTTGGATTGACGGATGAGCAAGGGCTGAGAAGGTACTTTCTTCCATGCAGGTAGATATTAGGGGAGTGGATTCGCTTCCATCAATCCTGAGGAGTGCGGTATCAATGAGTTGGTATTCTATCCTGCTTTAAAGGAGCTTTGGCTTCTGTAGAGGGACAGGGAGAGGATACTTGAGAGATGCGATTCGTAAGAACATCCACAGCCTGATTCCAAAGCATATCACTAAGGAAGACATTTTCGCTTCTATTAACTATTTACTGAATCTGGATGAAGAAATCGGTACAGTGGACGATATTGACCACCTGGGAAAATCGTCGTATCCGTGCCGTTGGAGAGCTTTTACAGAACCAGTACCGTATCGGATTGTCCCGTATGGAAAGAGTCATGAGAGGAGAATGTCCACCCAGGACATTGATGAAGTACTCCTCAATCCTTAATCAATATTAAGCCTGTAACGGCGGCAGTGAAAAATTCTTCGGTTCCTCCCAGCTGTCTCAGTTCATGAGATAAGAATAACCCGCTTTCGAGGCTTACCCGCATAGAGAGACTCCGCATTGGAGATCCGGCGGTCTTTCAGAGATCGTGCAGGTTTCGAGGTGCGAGACGTACTACTATACACACTATGGAAGAATGTGTCCTATCGAGACTCCTGAAGGACTGAACATCGGTTTGATTAACTCCTTGGCTATGCAAGAATCAATGAGTACGGTTTTATCGAGGACTGCTTGAGTGGTAGATAAGACCGACCCTGCCAATCCGGTGTTTACCAATCAGGCGGTATATCTTGCCGCAGACGAGGAAGACCAGTTCGTGGATTGCCCAGGCGAATGAAACTGGATGAGGAAGGACATTTAAGCATGACAACGTTTCCGGTAGATATCAGGATCAGACCTCAGCTTTCCCAAAGACCAGCATTGATTTAATGGACGTATCTCCCAAGATGGTATTCTCGGTAGCGACTTCCAGATTCCTTTCCTGCAAAACGATGAGTGCGAACCGTGCTCTGATGGGATCCAACACTGGCAGCGTCAGGCAGTGCCACTCGATTACCAGATCACGCAGTGGTGGATAGCGGTATGTCCAGTAAGGCGGCGGTAGACTCCGGAGCCTGCGTGGTGGCTAAGAACAGCGGAGAGGTTACTCTTTCTTCCTCTGCAAGAATTTGGTGAAGAGACAGGATAACGGGGAATTGTGGTATAATACGTAACTTCC
>BNJS01002217.1_pt1 | contig 128698 bp, 112 predicted proteins | sample 8540461 | NCBI WGS metagenome assembly BNJS01 (sample SAMD00202454, study PRJDB9452) | human saliva metagenome | isolation source: human saliva | place: Japan
GAACCGGCTCCGCGCTGCTCGGTTTTCTGCAGTTCAATGTCGAGGACCCGGCCAGCCCGCTGGTGGGCTGACCGGTGAGGCCAGCGGCGGGCTTCGGCGTCGTCATTACCGTGGCCGTCGGTGCCACGCCAACAACATCCCGCATGGCTCCCGGTCTGCGTGAGCGCGAGAAGGCGCCTGGCTGTCCAGGCGAGCGAGCTTTATAGCGGCGCCTGGGTGAGTAATGGCTTCTGGCCGGCAGCGTGCACCAGGAGGCTGAGCGCCGTCGTCGGGAGGCAGCCTGATGGCGCCGATGAGGTCCACGGACTTGGCGATGTTGGTGCCGAGAGGTCCCATCGCCTGGGCGACGATGACACGGTCCTGGTGGATCCTCGGGTGATCCTGACCCGCGCTCCAGCTCGCCTGCCCGCCCCAGGATCCTCCCTGGCGAGCCAGTCCTCCCGCCAGAAGCCGCAGGCCGATCGCATCCAGGACCGCCTCGGCCTCATCGAGCCCATGGCCCGCCGCGCCGGGACCCACAACCGGTCATATACGGGATGAACCGGTCCGCACTCATCTCGATATAGCCCACATGCTCGCCGTCCCCGCGACGCAGTAAAAATGAATACGTCCAGGTCGGCAGGCCTGCTCGCGGGTGGGGAGCGCTCATACCGTGAGGCTAATAATATGAATGCCCCACACCGGTGCAGGCCTGTCGCTCGATGGCCTGATTCACTTCGCCACGAGCGGCTGATAGCGCTGGCGAGCCGCTCACCGGAGGTTCCGACCATAGCGCCTGGATGGCTGCCCAGATCCCAGCATCCCGAGCACCTCCTTGATGGCATCAAGGACGTGTCGTTCGGCCTGGGCCTGTTCCAGCAACTGCGTCCTGGCACACTAATGCGCTACGTCGACCATCGGCTGCGACCGGCCTGTAGTTCCTCGGCGGGCGGCCAGCTCGTCGGCATGCGCCAGGATCCGGACAGTACGGGGCATCGTCATCACCTCAGAAACTTTCCGGCACGCATGGCGTGACGATGACGATTGCTGTGATGCTCCAGCGTAGCTTAATCTCGAGAACAAGGGCAGCCTGGTCGGCTCCCAGGAGCATGGTGAAACCATCTCCTGGCATCCCAGCCCGGATGGGGTGGTGATAGGCGAAGGATGTCGGCCTTCAGGCCAAAGCCGGGCGCCGATCTGGCAATGATCGGATCGTCCACAGATCCAAGGTAACTTGGTGATGTGCTGTGTGGTCGAGGGGTGCGGTCCGGGTGACGGTGGTGGTTGTCGCAGGTCTGACTGCCTGCGGGCGGCGGATGCTGCAGAGATGTGTTTTACGCCATCGGCGTCGAGCGGGTCGCCTGCGTGCCAGGTTGCTGGCTGATGTGGGTGCCGCCACATCGGCGCAGGCCTGTCGCTTCTGCGGATTGCGTCACGATTGGCGACTATTCGGGTGGTGCGGCATCGGTCGGCAACTCCCCGCAGAGGTGACGTGACGTTGGTACCGGTCAGGCTGGTTGCGGGAGGGGAGTGGCGTGGGCGAGGCTGGTGGCCTAAAAGTCGCCAATCGTGACACGTCGGTGGTGCGTGGGCTGCGGGTCGATCGAGAATCGGCTGCGCCGACTGCGTTCTCCCCCAGAACCTCGGTGGGGCCTCAGTCATCTGTGGAATGCGCAGTCCGGCGCGTATCGCAGTCCCCTGTGCGGCCGATGCCCCGCTGACGCGGCCGGAACCGTCCGTCACCCTTATCGTGGCCAGGAGGCCGTGAGGCGGTTCTGCTGAGCCTGTGGCGCCGGTCCGCCGCAGGTCACTGTCGGTTCCTGGGAATGACTGAGACCCACCGGGCTGGTTAGCCAGACTCAAGGTTGTATGTAGTCAAGTTGACAGAGCCTGACCTAACTGCCAACCTGAGTGTTGCTGACTCAACTTGAAGGCGCCGGAACCGGCCTCACAACAGACATCAACTGACCACAACCAGCAACCACAAGGGAGGCAACATGGCACGCGCTGTCGGTATCGACCTGGGTACCACTAACCTGCTATCGCTGTCCTCGAGGGTGGCGAGCCACCATCATCCTGAACGCCGAGGGCGGTCGCACCAATTTCCGTCGTCGCCTTCTCCAAGTCCGGCGAGATCCTCGTCGGCGATCGCCGCGTCAGGCGGTCACCAACGTCGATCGCACCATCTCTCGGTCGGCGCCACATGGGCACTGACCGTCCGTCGAGATCGACGACGTTAGCACACTGCCCAGGAGATCAGCGCCCGCATCCTGGCTAAGCCTGCCGACGCCGAGGCCTACCTGGGTGAGCCCGTCAACAATGGGTCATCACCGTCCCGGCTTCATTTCAACGACGCCGAGCGCCAGGCCACCAAGGAGTGCCGGCACCATCGCGGGCCTGACCGGACCGTATCGTCAACGAGTCACCGTCATGGCCCCACGCCCGGCCCGGATAAGGGCAAGGAGGACGAGCTCATCCTCGTTCGACCTCGGTGGTGGTACCTCTGACGTCTCCCTGCTCGAGGTCGGCAAGGACGATGACGAAGCCCACCATCCAGGTGATGCCATTGCAGACAACCGTCTGGCGGTGACGACTGGGACGCCCGCATCAACGACCGGCTGGTCAAGCAGGTCAAGAGGCGACGCGTGGACCTGTCCAAGGACAAGATCGCTACGTAGTCCAAGGACGCCGCCGAGCAGGCCAAGAAGGAGCCGTCCTCGGCGACCCCACGAACATCAACCTGCAGTACCTCCATGAGCGAGTCCGGCCCATCCACCTCGATGAGAAGCTCACCCGCTCCAACTTCCAGGAGATGACCGCGGACCTGCTCGAGCGCACCAAGATCCCCTTCCGCCAACGTCATCAAGGACGCCGGGCTGCTGGCCTGACATCGACCACGTGGTCCTCGCGGGCGGCTCCACCCGCATGCCCGTCGCGGACGTGGTGCGCGAGCTGACCGGCAAGGACCCCAACAAGGGCGTCAACCCCGATGAGGTCGTCGCCGTCGGCGCGCCCTCTGTGCCGCGTCATCCAGGCGACCGCAGCGGGACGTCCCGCTCATCGATGTCGTCACGCCGCCGTCCCTGGGCATCGAGATCCGCGCGGGTCATGACCAAGCTCATCGAGCGCAACACGGCCATCCCGACCAAGCGCCTGGAGGTGTCTCTCCACCGCCGAGGACAACCCAGCCCTCCGTGCTCATCCAGGTTCGCTACCAGGGCGAGCGCGAGTCTGCTCGGGACAACAGTCGCTGGGCACCTTTCGAGTTGACACCGCATCGCCCTGGCCCCCGTGGTGCCCCAGATCGAGCAAGGTCCTTCGACATCGACGCCAACGCATCGTCCACGTCTCGGCCAAGGACCGCGGCACCGGCAAGAGCAGTCCATGACCATCTCCGGCGGCTCCGCCTCGCCCAAGGAGGACATCGACTGCGGCGGCTGGCGAGGCGAGGCCCACGCCAGGAGGACAAGAAGCGCCGCGAGGACGTTGAGACCCGCAACCCGCCGAGCAGCAGGCCTACTCCATCGAGAAGCTCCTGGCGACAACAAGGACAAGCTGCCCGAGGACGTCTCACCGAGGTCTCCGAGGCCGTCACCGACCTCAAGAAGGCCCTCGAGGGTGACGACATCGAGCCGGTCAAGACCGCCCAGGAGAAGCTGCTGAGCTCGGTGGCCCAGGGGCCGTGAGGCCTTCACGAAGCCGACGCCGCCGCCCAGGCTGCGGGCGACGCCTGCCTCCTCTCGGCTGGCTCCACGTCCTCCGGACGACGAGGACATCGTGGACGCCGAGATCGTCGACGACGTGACTCAAGACCCTCGGCCGGCCCCACCCCTCGAGAACGAGGGGCACGACCTGAGCCCAGGCGGCCGTCGAGTCACCGAGGAGGTGCCCGACGACGTCCGGTGAAGGACCTGCCCAGGGCTCGCCTGAGGCGCGGCCGGCCACGACGCCGCCTCCGATGAGGCGGCGGTGATCTCTGGCCCGCTTCAGCTCCAGGCTGCCCAGGCGGCCGACGACCTGGGCCTGGGCCCGCGGACCTCTACAACCCAGCAGGAGTACTAGGGTTCGTGCCGCTCCCGTGAGGGCGCGGCCCCACTGACGCTGGTGCTGCCGGCGTCGCTGAGGCCCTCACCCGGTCCTCGACGAGATCGAGCTGGCCTGCCAGCACGGCGACCTGACTGCAACCTTCTGAGACCACGGTGGCCGCAAGCTTGAGTCGATCCTGGGCTGAGAAGTATCTCTGGAGCGCTTCGAAAGCTGCGGGTGAGGTCTGACCACGCTGCACGAGGCCCCTGCGGCCACCGGAGTCCAGCGAGGTCACCGAGCCTTACCCATCGCCGCGGGTCCTCCAGCCCGGTTACCGCCTGGGTGAGCGCGTCGCGTGCCGCCTGCGTCCAGGTCGCCAACCCGGCCTGATACCCACTGCACATACCCCGGCCCGACGGCGGACCCGAGCTGGCAGCCTGGCGGTCCGGGCCGCCGTCGGGCCGGCAGGTGCATCAGGACGCCCGAGGCCCCAGGTCGCGGCGCCGTCCAATTTTACCCACAGCTTCAGTAAGGAAACCCCACGATCACCCAGATAAGGAGGCGGTGACGCGACCATACAGTCAGGACTGATGACCAAGGACTTCTACGCGGTCCCCGCGCATAAGGACGCCGACGCCGCCGCAACTGGCGAAGGCCTACCGCACACCTCGCGAAGAAGTTACCACCCTGACCGCAACCCCGACGATGCCGCGGCGGCCGAGTAGTTCATGAGATCGGCGAGGCCTACGCGGTCCTGGTCTGACGAGGCCGAGCGCGCACGACGCGATCCGCTCCATGGCCGGGAGGCGGCGCCGCTTCCCAGGCCGCCGGTGGCCCGGGAGTGCTGGCGGTGCCGGCTTCGAGGACATCTTCTCCTCCATGTCTGGCGGTCAGGAGGCGGCGTCCGCTTGAGATCATGGCGGCGCCCAGCCTGACTCGACGACCTGCTGCGTTCGGTATAACTTCAGCCCCACCTGGCCCGGCGGCCGCCCGGCCCTGGCTTCGGCGGCTTTGGCCCCAGCCCCAGCCCAGGCGCGCCGACGTCCTGACCTCAGCGACGCTGGACCTGTAGCGACGCCGTCGCCGGTACCACCGTGGAGCTGACCGCGGACGGGCGCACCATGAAGGTCCGCACATCCCGGCGGGCGTGCGCGACGGCCAGAAGATCCGCTCTGCGCGGCAGGGCCGAGCCGGCCTGAACGGCGGCGAGAACGGCGACATGGTGGCGACCATCAGCATCAGCATAGCACCCCGTGTACTCCGTCGATCCGGTCGACGGCGCTAACCTGCGCATGGACCTGCCGGTCACGCGCGAGGCCGCCCTGCGCCACGGTCGAGGTTCCGCTGCTCGACGGCGGCACCTCCAAGATCAAGATCAAGCCTGGAACCTCCGGCACCGTCATGCCTGCGCGGCAAGGGCGCCACCACCCGGAAGAAGACTATGACCTGCTGGTGACCATCCAGGTGGCCGTGCCCAAGAAGCTCTCCAAGGCCGCCAAGCAGGCCCCTCGAGGCTCTGATGAGTGCAGCCACATGGGTGACATCACCCGCGGGCCACCCTCATGGAGGAGGCATGAAGGAGCCGGCACTGCCGCAGGGCCTGGGCACCTGGCTGACGACGCCGAGCGCGGTCTACGTGGTCTCGGTGGCGGCCGAGCTCGCCGATGCACCTCAGACCCCTGCGCTGTACGACCGGCTCGACCGGTCAGCCCTGCTCGACCCGCGGCGGGCCGGCGCGGCTACTCCCACCGCGACGTCGAGCGCCTGCGCCGCATCCAGTCCTGTCCCAGGAGGGCATCAACCTCGGTGGCATCCGGCCGCATCCTCGCCCTGGAGGCCCGCGTGGAGGAGCTGGAGGCCGACAACGCCTGCATGCGCAGCCGAGGCCGTCCAGCGGATCTTTCGGGTGGCGGCGGCCGATTGCGAGGTTCAGGTCAGCCCTGCCAGGCCGGGTGGACCTGCCGCGCGCCACCCTGAGGCGGGGCGCACGCCCGCCGGTACAGCGGAGTGCTGAGCACTGCGCTCGTGCCCGTGCGCCGGTGGAAATGGACTGACACGGATTGGCGCTGACGGGATTGACGAGCGCCGGCGGCAAATGATGGAGCACCGGCGGTCCTGACGCGGCACTGAGACGCCAGCACCGATGCAGCATTGAGTCTATCGGCCGCTGTGCGGTGGAACAGGCGTCGTCCAGCCCTGCGCATCATTCTGGTGGATACAGGCGATCTTCAACCGCCCGTAAGGTTCCGCCTGCGGATGACGACCTCCTTCACCGGTCTGCGGGCGTGCGATACCCCGCCCCGACAGGCCTGTGGCTTCGCTGCTCCGCTCATCGCGGTCGCCAATGTTCCGTCGTGGAACACGATGCCGAACGGGGCCGAGCCTCCGGCCTCCGTTGACGGCTGCGGTTGTTCGTCCGCACGCTGGTGGTGGACCACCGGCTCACTCCGTTGTTCGGTGATGCCTTCGCCTGGCCTGGCGACCATAATCAACCGGCGCATCGCCGCCGGGACCCAGTGGCCACCCTCGCCTCCCTTCCGGCGTTGTCGGCGGTCAGTGAGCCGATGCCGCACGAGGCGGTTTGGCCCGCGAGATGGCCACCGTTGACGCCTACCGCCCGGTACGTCGTCGTATGGTGGATGCTCCGATCGCTCGTCCACGGCTCGTCTTCCTCGGCGACATCATCGGTGCCTATGGGCTGGTCGTCACGTCCTCCTGGCCAACCTGCTGGCCCGCAAGAACTACTTGCGTTTCACCATCGCGGGCATCATCTCCGTGCTGGCCCCTGGCGACGATCTGGCCCGGGACCCTGTCGAGCGGCGACACCTTGACGGCCTCCGGGGAGCAGTCATCCGCCTGGGGCGGCCCTGGCTCTGGGCCGGCTTCAACATCGTGCAGTGGACCGTCATCCTGGTCGTGCAGGCAGGTCCTCACCGCCTCATCGTCCCCGCCGCCGTGATCGGTGCCCGCCTGGCCGACACCGACCTCCCCACCCGCCGGAGCGGCACCGTCGCCCGCTGATCCCCGTGGGCCCGTGGTCTGACGCTGGGGCGCTCGCGGCGTTCCACGGCGCAATTGACGTTGGTGTGACGTCGATGGAGCGCTGGGCCGACGGACCCTGCGCCACGGTGGAGTTCTCTCGGCCTGGCCGGCGCCTGCGGCCGGCTGGCGCTGCTGGCCCCAGGCGCTGGTGGGCCCAGGCCGGATGGCCGGCTGACTGGCCTGCGCTGGCTGGCTCGCCGTTTGCTGCCGTTCCGTACGACCGTCTACCTGAGCCAGAGATCCCGTTCGGCATTATCTTCGGCGCGCCGTTCCACCCTGGTGACGGGCAGGCGCTCGTGGATGGGGCAGGCCGCGCCGCCCTCGTCGCCCTGGGTGTCTGGCTGGCGAGCGCGTGGTCCTGTGCGCCGTCCTGGAGCGCGCGGTGGTCATGCCAGTCCTTCGAGACCCTGCTGCGCACGGCCGTCGCCCGCAGCGATGCAGGAGGGCCGACGCCGCCGCCCCCGCCCGCCGTCGCTGGCCCGATGCAGGCGGGACCATGGCCCGGCCCCTGGGGCGACTGAAAGCCGACCGGGGCCGTCCGCCGGAAGAATATGGCCGGGTGGCAGACTCATCAGCTCGTGGGAGCGAGTCTCGAAGCGCTGCAAGGCGGACCGCCGCGGAAGCCGCACTGGATCCATACGGTCGAGTCACTGAGACACGACGAGCTTCCTCCGCGACCCTCATTCACTGGTTCCCGCGGCCTGCGCCACCCTGCCCCCGGCGTCGCCCGCGGCTTCGTGCTGCTGCTCATCGCTGGCCAATAGCAGGGTCGTAGCGGCGAGGGCCTTGCGCCATCGACCGCCGACAGAACCTGCCTTCATGGGTGCTCTGTTCATCGACCAGCGCGCCTACCCGCTGTTCGCGCTGCTCTTCGGCTTCGGACTGGCCACCAGGTCAACCGGCGCATGGCATCGGGCATCGACGCCTACTGCCAGCAGCTGACCGGCGGGCTCCGGGCGCCGTCGGCGGCTGAGCCGACCAGGCCTCGGCGGCGGTTGGAAATGACGCCTGCCGCTCGTGCGGCGCCGCGGCCTGTGGATGGTCCTGTTCGCTCATCCACGGTTTCTTCCCCGGAGATCATCGGCACTCTACGGCATCGTCGCCGTCGTTCCCGCCGCGGTTCGCCCACAAGTACCACAAGCGCCAGCTGGCGGTGTGCGCCCTGGTCTTCTGTCCCAGTTCGTGCCGGTGGTCCTGGCCATGCTCTTTGGTCCCGGCGGTGAAGCGGCTGCCTCCGGCGCAGCGGTCCCCGCCCCGGCGGCTGCGGCACCCACCGGAGCAGGTGAGTCCATGGCCTCAGCGCTTCCCTGGTTCGTGACCAACGTGTTCGGGTGGTTCTTCACCGCCTGAGTGCGGCTCACCACGATGATTCTTCCCGCCGCCTTCCCCTCGGCGCCCGCCTGGCCGACACCGACCATCGCCCAGCTCCCGAGCGCCACCGTGGTCTGCTGACGGTGGCTGGGATCGGTGGTCTGCCCGGGGGCGCTCGGTGCGCTTCACCAGCCTCGGTCCCGGGGCTCACCAGCGTTTCAGCCCTGGGCGGCCGACCCGCCCTGATCATGGTCCGGCCCGGCCGGGGCTGGCGGCTGGCTCGCCGTCCTGGCCTTCACGCCGGCGGGCTGACGGCGACAACCGGCTGACTGGCCCCATGGCTGCTGTCCAACGTGGGGCGCCGCTCCATGATTCGCTTCACCGTCCCAGACGGCCATGTTCGCCGGCATCTTCGCCACGCGCTGCGGCTGACCGGGAGGCCCTGGAGCTGGGATTGGTGGCATCCGCCGCAGTGGCGGTGATGGTCTGGCTGACGACCGTGGTCCTGTGCGCGGTGCTTGAGCGGCTCGGCGCCCGGTCCCTTCGAGGTCCCGCTGCGCGCCGCCGTCGCCCGCAGCGAGCGCAGCCGCACGAACCTGTTCCCCTGTGCAGGTCCCTCGACCAAGGCACGGCCCAGCTCCCGGCTGACGAGTGCCCTGGTGCTGCCCGCCCCGTGGGGTGCCCAGGTCCCCGTCGCTCCCGGTCTCCCGCCGGAGCTCGAGCGGGCTGGTGACCGACGCCATCGCGAGAGTGGGAAGAGCCCTGGTCCTGGGGAGGGAGTGACCAGGGTCAGCCCATCCTCCCGGGAGGAGAGTGAGCGACCCGTCACGATGGGTCTCGGCAGGAGGTGTCCCCTGGCCGCCACCTTCAGCGTGGAGGGCAGAGACTTGCGACGTCATTCACCGGTGCTCGAGGGGCGCCCCGCCCCGGACGCGGCCTGCGGCTTCGCTGCCCTGTTCATCGCCCCGGCCAACGTCCCTTCTGACCGCTGTGACGTACGTTTCCGCCTCCCCATCTGATGCTGTCGACACGGCATGGCTGTGGGTGCGCCTCTGATCGACCTTGCGGCCTACCCGCTGTTCGCGATGCTCTTCGGCTTCGGACTGGTCACCGCGGTCAACCGCATCGCCCTCAGGTGCCTCCCTCCCATCTCAGCCCCTGCCCGCGTGGAGGCCGGCCGTGAGCCGACGTTTTGCGGAGGCGGCCTGGGCCCGTGAGCAGGCCATACCGTCGACGCATCGTCGCCCGGTGCGGCGTCGGGGCCTCGTGGATGATCCCCCGGCGCCGTACATGCCCTGCTCTTCTCCGGTGACATCATTTGCCCTTTACGGCCTGGTCGTCATTCGCCGGCTGGACGTCTGCAAGCACTGGAAGCGGCCGTGGTCGCGCCGTCGTCGTTATGCCGGCGCCGTCACGTTCCTCAACATGGGCAGCTTCCTTGGCCCTCCCAGGGGCCGCCTCGCGACGGACGCGCACCAGCTGGCGCTCGACCGATACGAATCCTGTCCTCTACGTCTCCGACGGACTCCTGGCCTGGGGTGGGAAGCCCGTCTCGGCGCTGTCTTCCATGATCGTTCCGGCGATGTTCCTCATGCCTGGCTGGCCGGACACCGACCTCATCTCCCATCCTGAGCGCCACCGCCGGCTCCCGTCGCCGTCGGCCTGGGCGGTCAGCCTGCCGCGGGCGGTATCGGGTCCGCTGTGTGGGCCGCGGTATACCTGGCTGCCTGACCATGCCCCTTCACTCTCGCTCACGGGCGTGGCCGCCTGCGGCTGGCTGGCACTGCTGTCCCTGTACGCCGGTGGGCCGCGGCCGGATGGTCGGCTGACGGGGCTACGTCGGCCTGCTCACCGTGGGCGCTGCCCATGACGGCCTACCTCAGCCAGACCTTCCTTCGCTGTCATCCTCTTGGCCCTGCCCGCCGCGGACCTGTATCGAGCTTCACCTGGGAGAGGCCCGCAGCAGGGATCGCGCGCTGGTGGTCTGGCTGATGACGGTCGGGCCAGTGCCGTCCTGGAGCGGGTGACACACACCGTCCCTTCGAGTCTCTGCTGCGCACCGCCGTCGCCCGTAGCGGCGCCGGCGCCGCCGGCGGCCCTCCTGCCCCGTGAGCCCGGCCTCACTGATGAGCGCCCAGCACCTACGACCTGGCGCGTTGAGACCGGAGCGTACGGGTCACCCAAGCGATGGGGAGGATCTCCTGTGACCCGACCGGTTCCTATCCCGGCGTCCTTCATGATCCCGTACAGAAAACGGTCCGCGAGCGCTCTCATGGCGTCGTCGTGCCATGTCCTGAGGACTGTGACGCCTCGCAGAAACGTGAGGTGACCTGATGTTTCACAGGGCATCGTTGGACACGGTAGCCTGCCTATGTCCCCAACTCTGAAGGAAGCGAACAGTCCTCATGACTCAGCCCCCAACCTGGTCAGCCCTTCTACCAGCAGCAGCCCTCGGCCCTTCGGTCTCCGGTCCTGGGGCAGCCCTACCCGCCCCAGCAGCAGTTCCAGGGCGCTCCCGGCGCGCTCTGTTGCTCCTCCCGGCGCCTCGGTGCCCTGGTCAGCCTCTTCCCGGCTCCGGCGGGGACAGCTTCATGGGCAACCTCTTCAATGTCTCCAAGCCTCGCCGAGAAGTTCGGCAAGGTGTTCTTCTACACGCCGCCATCACCCTGGCTGCGAGCTGGCTCTACTCGGCTTACAACGCCGGTGACATCGCCTTCGGTAACTACGACATCGAAACGCAGAGCCGGAGCTTCAACTTCGGTAAGTTCCCGCTGAGCCTGCCTTCACGCCCCTGATCGTGACGCAGATCGGCCTCATCCGCCTCTTCATTGAGCTGGTCATCAACCCGGCAAGAAGAACTAGCCACTGCCCGGCAAACCGGTCTCCGCCGCAGCCACAGCTGACCCGCGACGGTCGCCGGCCCGCGTGGCCGGTGACCGTCAGTCGTTAGCCGCTCACAAAGGTCTCCTCACGGAGACATGGGTGCTGCGACTTGAGACGCCTGTTCGGGCGGGAACCCGGCAGGCTGCGGTCCAGGAGGCGAGGGTGGCTTAGTGAGGTATGACGGGGTGTGTGCGAACTCATGGTGCTGTGACATTAGCAGCCTGAATCGACTGCACGCCGGAGAGAAACCGCAGTATTTCCAACGATCGCATGGGCGCAGTACCGGACGTCGGGCCGCAATCGTCAGCTGCTGTGACACCGGGCCGCGCAGGAGTGAGTCCTGAGGTTCTGGTACGGCACGGCCCGGCGCCCCGCCATAGGTCCCTTCGTCCCACCGTCCCTGCCCGTCGCTCGCTGCGCTGGAGCCCGGAGGCTATGACTGACGCCGGCTCCGGTTTGAGTTCGCTCGGGTCGGCTCTACTGAACGAGGGTCGATCCATCAATAAGGGTTGTGTGCGTACTGCACGAAGGCCCCACCTACCACCAGTACACCCAACCTCCTCCAGTAGCACCTTCACTCGTGCAGTGCGTCCGGACGACGACGGCAGCCACCAGAGTGACTGGGTCAGTCTGCTCCGACAGCCAGCGCAACTCTCCCATCCGATGGGACCCACCCCACTGCGTTTGAGATGTCATGCGACATCTGAAACTCCCAGAAGTCATGTGAGACAACGCTGGGTTGGAGCTGTGGTTGGGCCTGGCGGGCGTCCTCGGCCTGACCCACCGGCAGTTTCGCTGAGGACGGCCGTCAGCCCGCCGTCGGGGTTGCGCCCAGGTGCAGCTCGCCGCCGTGCGCGGTGGTTACCGCCGTGACGATGGCTATAGGCCCAGCCCCGTGCCTGGAGCCCCGGGTCCGCCCCCTGCCCCTCGCCGCGCACGAAGGCCTGCGCAGGACTCCACGCCTCGGCCGCCACCGACGTTCCCGTTGCGGATCGTCAGGCGCACGCCGTCGTCCAGACACGCCATGCCGATGGTGATACGCCCGCCCTCGACGTTGTAGCGGGTCCGCACGGTGCAGCAGGTTGAGACGTCAGCAGCAGCACTGGTCGCCGGGGACCAAGGGCAGCAGATGGGTGGAGACGTGGAAGCCCAGCTCAGCGACCTCCGGAGCGATGAGGCCCAGGCGTCGGACCGTGGGCCCATGTCCACGTCCTCGACGGTCAGCTTGCTGACTGCGCTGGCCAGGTCCAGCAGCGTCGATCGTCCCCGGTTGCGGTTGGTCTCCAGCACCCGGGTCAGCACCTGGCGCAGGTCTCGGCCGAGGCCTGCGGTCGACAGGGCGACGTCGATCATCGTCTGCGTGGTGGCCAGGGAGTGCGCAGCTCGTGGGAGGCGCGTTACCGCGAACCGGCGGTGGACGATAGCTGACCGCTCCAAGGAGGCCAGCATGTTGTCGGCTGCGCCCGCTGTCGTGGATCCGTCGCGGCCGGACAGGTCCAGCTGCTGACTGAGGTCGCCCGAGGCGGCGCGCGCTTGGCCGCCACGTTCATCGAGGACAGCATGTGCATCCGCCCTGCCAGGATCCAGCTGACGGTCCCGGAGAGCACCACGAGCAGCGCCAGCGCGCCGACGGCCGAGCGCATGATGCTGCTGAGCAGACTGAAACAGGTTCGTGTCCACCTTGGCGACCGACCTGCGAGACCGGCACGGCGGCGGTCTCCTGACCGGGTCGCCGATCCGGGATGCTCAGCGACGTAGCGCGGTAGCAGACCAGGGCGATGAGACCACCCGGCGGCCGTCACCATCCCGGCGTAGGTCAGGCCGACGGGCCTGATACCAGGTGCCGGGCGACGCAACCGCTCCGGGCGACCCGGCCGGGCGGCGGGCTTCCCTATCGGCGCTGGCCGCTGCGTCAATGACCCGGGGCTCCGGATGCCCAGCCTGGTCATGCCAACTGCAGCCCGCGCCGGGGACCGTCTGATCACGCGCGGCTCACTGAGCTTGGTGACGGTGGGAGATCGCCACCATGGAGTTGGTGAAGGGTCGGCGTTATGTCCCATGCCTTCCAGGAGCTGCTCCTGCTGAGGACCCTGCCCTCGGCCTCCATGAGGACCTGAAGGACCGCGAACTCCTGGGCTGAGGTGAAATTTCAAAGTCGTCGTGGCAGACCTCCTGGCGGAGTGCCGGGATCCAGGTGCACCCCTGTGGGCCTCGAGGAACGCGGTGCGCGCCGGCTGGCTGCGCCGCCCAGGGCCCGCGCAGCCACCACCAGCCTTCCGTAAACCCCGAAGGCTTGGTGAGGTAGTCGGCTTCGAGCTCGAAACCGCCCACGCGTCCAACGTCCGAGATGCAGGAGCATGAGGACGCGCGTGCTGGGGTAGTCGCGCACACCGCCGGCAGACCCGCTACCGGACCACGGGCAGGTCCCGGTCCAGACGATGATGTAGTCGCTGACCGCCACCTGCTCCAGGGCGCCGGCCCTGTCGCCGACGACGTCCATGGCCACGCCCCGCCGCAGCCCGGTGGCGATGGCCTCAGCCAGGTACTCCTCATCCCACGACGAGAGCACGCGCATCGCCCTGCCTCCTTTCCACTGTGGATTCTTCGGCTGGTCCCTCAGCGAACCAGCCCTGTGTTGCCACAACATGTTGAATCAGAACCATGGCAACACCGCTCCCAGTTGGTTGTCTCCCGAACGAACGGACGCTACCACAACCTGACCCACGTGAGCCGAAAAGGACCTCTCCCATGAAGCAGCCCCTCAACACCCGGATCCTCACCCGCGCCGCCACGCAGTTGACTTGCGCCGTGCGCCGTCGGCCTCATGACCGGCTGCTCCCAGGGCTCGATAAGTGACTCGGCTGCCTCTCCGCTCTCCTGCCACCAGCGGGGACGACTACCTGCTCAAGATGGCTGGGCGCATGCGTGACAAGGGCATCGACGTCTCCGACCTCGATGCCAACGGCAATGCAGTTCCTCGACAACGAGGCTGCCGCGCGCCTAGAGTGAGTAGATCGTCGGCCCCGCCCCTGGCACCGAGGATCTCGCCAAGCCTGAGACGCAGCAGGACCTGGTCAAGGCCGCTGAGTGCCCAGCAAGGAGGGTTACGGATGCCCGACCCGAAAGTGTGTGCGTGCGCAACGCGTACCCACCACCCCCACGCGAATGCGCTTCTCCAGGTCGGGAGCAGGCACGTTACCTTGCGGGCGCCACCAGACTACAGGTGGTCAGGCGGCCAGCCGCCGCGCAGACACATACGCAGACAGGCAGACACATGATCAGACCACCACCTCCACGTGCAGGCCGACGTGACGGCTTGACCGGCACTGGCGGACAAGCCGCATTTTCCACCCACCGCACCCGACGCCGGGCCTCCTGGCCATGGGGGCCGCCGCGATCCTGGCGGCGGGCGCTGCGCGGGCGCTCGCCCAGGTCGGGCCCCTTCTGCAGCCAAGGCTGCCGACGACGTCGACCTTCAAAGGAGCCACTGACACCATCACCGGCGGGCGACCCAGGGTCAGACCTCCGTGTCCGGACCCTGCGCCATCTGATCATGCAAGTTCAAGTCGGCTTCGAGGGTGTTCTCATCCAGGTGCTGGCCTCCGGGACCGTCTCGACCCAGGGCGACGTCCTACCGCACCGGCAGCGAGACCGCCCACCATGCGCGGCAACCGCCCGCCTGGCGCAGCTTATGTCGGCATGAGGACGGAGAGGACATCCAGCTCGGTATTTGGCCCTGAGGGACCTGGGGCACTTTGACCATGGCCTGACGACCACTTCAGCTGGGCCACCACCAGCGCCATCATGAAGTGGCAGAAGGACCTCGACATGTCCTGACCGGGACCATCCTGCTGACGGATCGTCTTCACCCCAAATCTGCGCGTGGGGACGGTCGTCTGCGTGGGGACCGCGTCGCCGCCGACACCGAGCTCTCGACGTCACCCAATTAACGTGTGGTGGACGCCAACATCAAGCTTCCGACCAGAAGTCGCCGTCGTCGGCACCGCCGTGACCATCAAGCTGCCTGGATGCCAAGACCACCGCCAAAGAGATCACCTCCGTGGGTACCTCTACCGAGAAGTCCTGCCCGTCCGGCGCTCGGCCCGCCTGGGTGAGTCCAAGGAGGGTCATCCCCATCACCGTCACCCTCACCGACGCCTCGGCGACCACCAACTTCCAGGAGGTCTCCGTCACCGTCGACTCGCCCAGCGAGACGCGCACGGGGCGTCCTGTCGAAAGCCGGTCGGGGCCCTGTTGGCCCTGAGCGCCGACCAGTACGGCGTCGAGACTGCCGAGTCCGGCGGCACCACCCGCAAGTGCCGGTCATCGGGCTGTTCGCCGGCGGGCGTGGAGATCTCCGTGTGAGGCATCTCCGAGGGACAACGAGTGGTGGTGCTGCAGACATGAGCCGCATCCTTTCCCTGCGCGACGTCAGCGCACTTACGGGGAGCCGCCTGTACGCTCGCGCGGGCGTGAGTTCGAGATCGATGACGGCGAGTTCGTCGCCATCGTCGGCCCCTCCACCGGGCAAGTCCACGCTCCTCAACCTCATCGGCACCCTGACCGGTTTGTGCTCCGGCACCGTCGAGATCGACGGCGTCGACGTCGGCCTCGTCCGACGCCAGCTCGGCCCCAGGCCAGCCGCACGGCTTGCCCTCCAGCAGTTCCACCTGGCAGACGGCGTCAACGCGGTGGCCAAATGTCGCCGACGGCCCGTTTCCATAGCAACCCCCGCCTGAGCGGCGTCGGCGCGCCCGGGCCGCCCGGAGCGCGTCGGCCCGGCCCACTGGCTCGACCACCGCCTCACCAGATGAGCGGCGGCGAGCGCCAGCGGGTGGCTATCGCCCGGGCCGGTCGTCGGCGAGCCCCGCCGCCGCTGGCCGACGAGCCCACTGGAACCTCGACCTGGCCTCTGGGCCTCGATCGTCGAGCCCTCCACGAGCCCACGCTCAAGGCACCACCCATCATCGTCATCACCCACGACAACGAGCTACCGCCCAGCTCCCTGCGCAGACTCATCCGCGACGGCCGCATCGTGGGGACTCAAGCCTGAAGGAGATCGTCCATACGACGTCTACGCTCCGGTGCGTGACTGTCCGCGGCCGATGGGCGGCTGCGCCCCGGCCCGGCGGATCCAGCGCCCGCGGCCGTCTGGCCGACGCTGCGCCTGGAGGCACCGCATCAGCCCGCCCCACTCCGGCGCCTTCTTGTCCGCATTGGGATCGCCATCGGCACCGCCGCCATGATCCGGTGGTGGGCATCCGGCTTCCAGCCGCGCCCAGCCTCCGCCGCCCAGCCTGACCCTGACGAACTCTTGCCACGGCCACCGCCGCCAGGACCCGTTCGGCAACTCCTCCTCCCTGCCGCAGTGACAGCGTCGGCAAGGTCCGCTCATCGACAACCAGAGCGCCTCGAGCACCGGGCTGGTCAAGAACTCGCTGGTTACCGCACCCGCTCATCGACAAGAACGCTCTCCGGCGGCATCACCACCGGCCGCGGACAAGTCACCGCTCGACGTCGGCCGGACAGGACAAGGGCACCTTGGCCCAACGAGGCCACCAGCAAGTACCCGGCAACGGTCCTGGGGCAGACGGCGGCCCAGCGCTCGGCGTCGTCTCACCAAACCAAGGTGTGGCTCGGCGGAACTGGTTCACCGTGGCTCGCATCCGCCGGTGGTGCTGGCCCCTGAGCTCAACAACGCCGCCCTCATCGGTCAGGCGGCTACGACCTGCTGGGTTACGACGCTAAGCCGACGACGGGTCTACACGCGCAGCCAGGACGCTGCCGTCCCCACGGTGCGCAAGCTGCTGGCGCTGCCGATCCGCCGCAGGCCCCAACGAGGTCACTGGCGTCCGCGCCTCGGACGCGCTGAGTACAAGAACGCGGCCGACAAGGCCTTTACCGGTCTGCTGGCTGGCGGGGCCTGATCGCCCTGCTCGTCGGCGGTATCGGGGTGGCCAATACGATGATTATCTCGGTGCTCGAGCCGCTCGGAGATCGGACTGAGGCGGTCCCTGGGGCGATGCGCGACACATCCTCGTGCAGTCTTGCGACCGAGGCGCTGCTGTTGGCCTCCCTGGCGGTGCCCTGGGGTGTCATCGGGATCGGTGACTGCCGGGATGTCGGCCGCCAACGGCTGGCCCTTTCTCCCGCCAGTGATCGCCGTCGTCGGAGGTCTCAGAGTCACCATCGCCATCGGCGCCTGGCCGGTGTACCCGGCCGCTCGGGCCTCCTGCACTCTGACCGCTGCGCTCAACGCGCAGTAGGGCGAGCGCCGCCGACCCGAGGAGGCGGACGACGTGTCCCGGTGGGAGACGGTTGGGCCTGCGGTGGCGGCAGCACCGGACCGTGGCGCTGTTTGAAAGAGATGGGGAGAGCCCAGTTGACGGAACGCGTGAGGGCCTCGCACCGACCTGGTGTGGGGCCCTCACCCTGCGATCAGAAGACCGCGTGCCTGTGGGCAGGCAGGCTCGCCGTCACCCAGCCGAGCTGCTGTCGACGGCGTCGCGGGCGGCGTCGATCTTGTCGTCGTACTTCGCCGGTGGCCTTCTTGGCAGCGCCGGCTGCGGCGTCCAGCGCCTTGTCGCTGATCGCCCGGCCTTGTCGGAGCTGAGAGTCTCACCGGCCTCTTCGCCAGGTCATCAAGTCCCATGTGTCTCCTTCCGTCGGGTGTGTCAGACGTCGGATGACGACGGTCTTCGGGCTGAATAGAAGTGCCAGGTTTATGCACCTCGTCATCTGAGGCTGGATTGGCTGCAGATCTGGGGAGGAACTCCGCGGAGGGAGGCCCTCTCGAGGCACTCACGCGGCGGGGACGCCCGCGGCTGGGAGAGTCTGACCGTCGGGGACCGGAATCCCGTCCCCGAAGGCGTAGGACGCCCCGCAGGGGACGTATCCGCACCCCGACGCGCGCAATGTCCCCTGGCCGTCCTGCCGTGGCGCGTCAGCAGTGCCGCCGGGCTTCACCACTGCCAGGTGGGCGGGCGAGATTTCGCGGTGTCGGGCTGCCAGAAGGACGGCCTCACGCATCCGGGCGGGTCAGGAGGGACAGGACGAGTCGGTAGGAGTCCTCGACCGTGGCGGTGGCCCCGTCCGCTTGGCAGGTCGGGGCTGGTGAGGTCGATGCTCACCCAGCGCCGCTTTGACCGTAGCCTGGCTCCACCCACTGAAGGCGTACCGGCACGGCGACGACGTCCTCAGGGTCGAGCTGACGTCGGGCCAGAGGCGGCCGTCGGTGTGGGGATGAGTAGCAGGAAGAGGCGGAAGCCCACGGAGGCGACGATGTCCCACTTCGCTTGTGTCCCGCCTACGCCCGGCAGCGAGGCCGTGGTCAGGAGCCTGTCGCGGCGGGTACGCGGTATTCCCCGTTGATGCGCGTGGAGGGCCCGTCGGGGCGAGGGCTGCGGTGGAGCGGGTGTGGTCATCGACGTCGAGCCTACGGTCCTTCGCTGCGGTGGGGACATCTCCGCGCGGCTGGTGCGGAAATTTCGGTCAGTGCGCATCCGCGCGTGCGGGGACGGGATTGTCCCGACGGCGTCGAATGCCCCCGGTCGCACGAGAAAGTCCCCGGCCGCGGAGTCCTCGACGGCGAGGACTGGCCGGAGGGGCGCCGGGGACGCGCGCGCTGAGCGGGTCAATCCGGCACGACTCAGGAGCTCCCGACCGAGCACCCCAGGGCCCGCAGATGGCGGAGAGAGTGGAGTAGCGAATGGCCTTGGCGCGGTCGTTCTTGAGCACGGAGAGGTTGATGGTGGCGACCTCGATCTCTCGGAGAGCTCCACGAGTGTCATCCCACGGGCGGCCACAGCAGTCATCGAGGTGGCAGACGATGACCACACGAGTCTCCCTCGGTCTCCCCTCGCGCAGCACGGTGTTCCTCTGCGGCCAGCCCGTCGGCGCGCTGGCGCGGGTGCAGGGCGAGGCAGATGCATGGCGAGGATGAGGATGATGATGCCCTTTGAGGGTCGGGATGTCGTTGCCGGTGGGATGAACCGGTCAGCCCTCCGTCCGCTCGGGCGCCGGTGAGGTACTCGTCGGAGACCATGCCCGAGATGTGCAGGCGCTAAGGCGCTCAGCTGCTGTCCCAGGAGCAGCCAGAACAGGTGAGCGCCCGAGTGAAGAGGTGGTCGACGAATCCCGTTCGGTTCGGGCGGATCGCGGCGATGAACCGGACGAAGAAGGCCACGGCGCAGGCCGCAATGAGGAGGAGGTGGATGGCGATGATCAGGCCGATGAAGAACCGTGGCGCTGCCGGACATCCCATGCAGAACTTCGTGGCTCACCGAGTAACCGCCGAGCATCTCCACTGCTGTCGCGTGCTTGAAGGACAACCGTTGGTCCAAGGTAATACTGTCGGTGAACCTGCAGTAGTCCGCGGTCGTCGATGAGGCCCCACAGGTTGGAGCCGAGCATGAAGGGGGGAGGCGCAGAGCAGTGCGAGAAGGAAGGAGGTGAAGAACAGATCAGCCGGGGCGACTCCGGCGTCGGCCCCGCGTGGAGTTGGTGTCGGCTGCTGGCGGCGGCCATCCGCTGTCGAGGGCGGCGCGCCGGAGTCGGCGTCCGAGTCGGTTTCCCGGTGCTGGCAGTCATGATGACAGCCCATATCGACCATCGATGTATCGACAGTCGATATGGTGCGCTTGGGTGTCGCCGGTGTCGCCATTCTTCCGATGGGCACTTGCCGTTCGGCCACCGCCGACGGCATCAGGCCGAGGTGGTGCGCACCGCCGGGGAGGTGGTGTGCGGTGGGGACATTGCACGCGATGGAGGCTGCGCGTTGCCGCCGGGTGCAGGCCACTCCGGCCGGGGATATCTCAGCGTGCGGGACGGGATTGCTGTCCCTGATTTGTCAGAATGCCCCTGGCCGCAAGAGAGAAAGTCCCTGGCCGCGTGGAGTGCCCCTCCTGCAGGCCCCGGCTGCAGGGAAAAGTCCCGACTGGAGTGATGCCTCGGCTGTGCCCAGTGGATCGTCCGAGGATGGTCGTCCGCAGCCATCGATGACTGACTGCCGGAGCCGGTTGACGGCAACGATGGCGTACTCCCTTCTCCCTGTGGGGTTGCGATGAAAGTCGCTGACCGTCTGGCCTTACGTTCGCGGTGTGTTGAGCACGCCGCCCGCCATTATGGTCTGCTCTGTGGAGTAGCTGGTTGAGGTCCTCCGGGATCGAGGTGAGGGCGGGCCCAGCTCATCCTCGGTCGGGGCTTGGTGGCGGGAACGGCGGTCTTGGAGACGTTGGCGTTGCCGAGTACGGCTCGGTGCCGGTGTCGGGGGCCCAGTAGATGTCGACGTCCCGTCCAGGGGTGGCCTGCCAGCCCGGGCACCGCAAGGAGATGCCGACGGTGGGGCGGTGATCTCTGGTACCGGCGGGCGTCGCCCGGGAGATCGCTCGTGGCGCTGGCGGAGGCGCTGGCGGAGGCCTTGTCGTCGTCCTTGTGTCACCGCTTCGGCGTCCTTCTTGCTGTCCTGGGTCCGTTGTCCTGGCGTCGCCTCGTCCGATCCCGCCGGAGCTGTCGGAGGCGGCTGAGCTGATGAGTCGAGCCCCACCGCTCGAGAGCAGGCGGTCAGAACGGGGGCGGCGGCCGAGCGAGGTCGGCCAGCAGGTCGCAGCGGTGCGTATTGCTCTGGCGATGCTCCAGTGTGTGAGTGGCGAGTGTGACAACGGCGTATCGCCGTCTTGGTGGGATTGCACGATGGGGATGGTTCCCCATCGGACCGGTGGAGGCTCGCGGTTACTGGGCTGGGTGACAGGCTGGCTGTCGCCCTGGCCTCGTCAGTGGTCGTGAGTGATGGTGGATTAACAGATGGTGTTAACCTCCGGTCGCTGCCGGTCGTCACGGCGATGCGCAGCACGTAGGTGCCTGGACGACGTCGGAACGGCGATGACCGCGCCGGCCGTCTGGACGCTCCGGAACCTGCGCGGTCGAGGAAATGACGGCGGCCTGCCCGTAGGTGGACGGCTTGGTGGAGAGCCTGTCGGCGTGCCTCCTGCCGGGTGATGTCCTGTCCAGGCTTCAAGCCTGGGATGGGTGGTGGAGGAGGTCCGGCCTCCTGGCGACCGCGACGCTGTTGAAGGACGCTGCTCTGCGAGAACCGGCTGCAGAAGGCGTCGGTGCTGTTCAGGGCGCTGGGTGAGGGTGACGGATCCACCCTGGGCCCGGGGCGAGCAGCCTTCTGGGCCTCGGGAAGCGTACTGAGGTCCTCCCAGTCCTCGGGGATCGCGAAGGTGAGGCCGGATGTCGGCAGGGTGACTGCTCAGGCCTGCCGGGGATGGAGGGGGCGGTGCTGCCGGAGGCGCTCGCGCCGCCCCCGCTCAACGACGTCGCCGCGGCTGCGGGCCCGATCCGGTCAAGCGTCGCTGCGGCCGAACCTGCTGATGAGGGGCTGGTCTCCGCGAGCAGCCCGCCAGAATGAGGATGTGGTGGCCAGAGCCAGGTGGCGCGGTTCCTGCAGCGATGCTCCGGAGGAGGACGGGCCGTGATGCGACCCATAACGGTGTTGCCGAACAGCGGTGTTTCAAGGTCGGTTGGCATGTTGCGGTCGGCGCGATAACCGGCGGAATGTTCCGCAGAACCCCCAAGGAGTTGCCCACGTCACTGCTGGTCCCAGAAGCTGAGGAATAGACTCAACTCAGAAGGTTGTAGGACCAGAAGACGCACACGTCACTACCTCTGAAGGAGATCCATGACACCAACTACACCACCGTCGCAGAGGCGATCTCCGGGGCTACGTACGCCGCCGCGGCCGGCAACCTCAGATCGAGCCTGCGCACCTGCTCGTTGAGCTCCCTCCCAGCCCGACGGCGTCGCTGCCGGACTCCTGGCCGCGTCTGCCTCGACGCGGCGGCTCACAGCTTGCCGGCGCTTCCGCGCGCCGCATCTCACCCAGCTGCCCGCCTCGGGCCTCCATGACCCAGCCTCAGCCCTCGCGTGCTCCCTGCTGGCCGCCCTCGAGGCCGCCTCGATGGTCGCCAAGGAGCTGTCCGACGAGTACATCTCCACCGAGCACCTGGCTCATCGGCCCGGGCCATGGCGACACCTCCGCTCCGCCCCCACCGTGGCCTGCCCGCATCCTGGCTGACGCCGGTGCCACCCCGGAGGCCCCTCATTGAGGCCCTGCCCCCAGGTCCGAGGCTCCTCCCGCGTCACCTCCGCCAACCCTGAGGGCACCCAAGACCCTCGAGAAGCACGGCACGATTCACCGAGGCCGCCTGGGTGTGGCCGGCTCGACCCGGTCATCGGCCGCGACGCCGAGATCCGCCCGCGTCGCAGGTCCCGTCCCGGCGCACCAAGAACAACCCTGTCCTCATCGGGGGAGCCGGGCGTGGCATCGCTGTCGTCGAGGGCCTGGCCCAGCGCATCGTCGCCGGCGACGTCCTGGGAGTCCCTGCGCGGCAAGCGCCCATCTCCTGACCCACCCGATGTGGTGGCTGGCGCCGGGCACTGCGGTGAGTTCCTTATACGCCTCGCCGTCCTCAGCGAGACTGGCGACTCGACGGCGAGGTCATCATCATCGACGAGCTGCACACCGCCGTTGGCGGCGGCTCCGAGGGCGCCATGGACGCCGGCAACATGCCGTTTTCCATGCTGGCTGCGGCGAACTGCGCATGGTGGGCGCCACCACCCTGACGAGTACCGCGAGAACATCGAGAAGGACCCCGCCCTGAGCGCCGCTTCAGCAGGTCTTCGTCGGTGAGCCCAGCGTCGAGGACACCGTGGCCATCCTGCGCGGCATCGCCCCAAGTACGAGGCCGCCCACCACCAGGTGACCATCTCCGACGGCGCCCGGCCGCCGCGACCCTCTCCGACCGCTGGCATCACCGGTCGCCAGCTGCCTGATAAGGCCATCGACCTGCCGATGAGGTCACCGCCGCGCATGGAGCCTGACTCCAGCCCCGTCGAGATCGACGAGCTGCGCCGCCGCGTGACCGCATGCGCATGGAGGAGGTCACCGACGAGTCCATCGAGGACGTCTCAAGGCCGACCGGCTGACGCGTCGAGCGCCTGAAGGCCTGCGCGCCGAGCTGGCTGACGCCCGAGGAGAGCTGGCCTCGCTCAACGCTCCGCTGGGAGGCCGAGAAGGCCGGCTACAACAGCACGGTGAGCCGCGTGCGCGTCCCCTGACGATGCGCACCCGCGCTGACCTGGCCGGAGCGCGAGGGCACCCCTGAGGAGGCCGGTCGCCTGCGCTATACGGCGACATGCCCGCCCTGGAGCGCCAGATCCGCGAGGCCGAGGCCGCCGACGACGCCGCCGAGCAGGCGGCAGGCGAGCTGATGATCGCCGAGCAGGTCATGCCCGAGATCGCCGCCGAGGTCGTGGGCTCCGGACCGGCATCCCTGCAAGCCCTCCAGGGGAGACCGAGAAGCTCCTCGACCATGGAGGACGTCATCATGAGCGCCTCATCGGCCAGAAGGCCGCCGTGGCCGCCGTGGCCGACGCGGTGCCGCCTGCGGCCGGCATCCTCGACCCCTGACCGCCCCACCGGCCCTTTCCTTCTTCCTGGGCCCCACGGGTGGGCAAGACCGAGCTGGCCAGCGTCTGGCCGAGTTCCTCTTCACGACGAGAGCGTGCCATCGTGCGTACGATGTCCGAGTACTCCGAGAAGCACTCCGTGGCGCGCCTGTGGGTGCCCCTCCGGGTACGTCGGCTGGGCGAGGAGGGCGGGCCAGCTCACTGAGGCCGTGCGGCGTCGGCCCTACCTGTGGTCCTGCTCGACGAGGTCGAGAAGGCCACCCCGAGGTCTTCGACATCCTCCCCTACAGGTGTTGACGACGGCTGCCCCACCGACGGCCAGGGGCGCACGGTCGACTCCGCAACGTCATCCTCGTGCTCACCTCGAACCTGGCAGCCAGTTCCTCACCGACCCGGTCACCAGCCCCGGAGGAGAAGCGCAACGGGGTCGCGAGTAAAATCCAGCTTCCTGCCGGAGTTCCCAACCGCCTTGATGACATCATCATCTTCGAGGTCTCCAAGGAGGAGTTGGGCGAGATCGTCGGCATCCAGTTGGCGCGCATCGCTCAGCGGCCTGACCGGTCAGCGCCCGAGCCTGAGGTCACCGACGCCGCCCGCAGCTGGCTGGCTGACGAGGGCTACGACCTCGTTTATGGAGCTCCGGTTGCCGTGCCGCCCGTCCAGCGCGAGATCGGCGACCGTCTGGCCCCGCATGCTGGCCGGGGAGGGTCCTCGACGGGCAGAAGGTCGTCGTCGGCTGCTGATGGTCCTGAGGCTCACGCTGCGAGCCGAGGGCGGCGCACTGCCGTCGGCCTCCTCGGCGGCGTCGCCGGCTCAGACCGGAACCCGACTGAGCCGGGCGGCCTGGAGCAGAGGCTGTGACAGGCCGGCGACAGCTGGCACCGGGTCAGTGAGGGGCGGCCCACTCAGTGGTGGGCCCGCCCCTTCGTGCTGCTACCACGCTGCTGGCTCATGCTGTCAGCGGCGTCGCGGACCTCAGCCGGGCTGGCTGGCTCTGGGTGGGCCAGGCGTTGTGGTGACGCAGCCGCCGGCCAGGTCGTGGCCTGTTGAGCCATGAGTGGGGCCTTGAGAGACCATGCCGGCGCAGAACTCGTGCTCGTGGCCGAGGAAGTGACCCATGCACCTCGTGGTTGGGTGATGCAGATGCGGTAGAAAGTCGACGTCAGGTAGGTCACGCGCCCAGTTCCACCGGTCGGAGTTGATGACCACGTTGTCCCTGTTGCGGCAGCCCACATGCCGCCGGTGTCCAGCGGTGAGCAGCGTCGGCGGCGCTGGCGGCGTGGCGATGTTGAAGGAAGTCTGCGCTCGCGGGTCAGCCACCGGGCTGAAGCTGGTGCCCCAGCGGTGGCCAGCCGCGCTCGTCACTGGCTGAGGATGCGGGCCCACGATGGGGCTGTCGTGGCGGCGGTCGACATGCGTACCGCCTCGACCCGCAGCACGTAGCGGTAGACGGTGGCTGCCGTGGCCGGAGACGGGCACGGTTGGCGCAATGATCCAGCTGCCGTTGCCGACGGCGCTGGAGTGCGCGTCTCGAGTCCAGCTGTGGGACGGCAGCGCTGAGGTCGACGCGGGCCGGTGAGGTGGGAGGTGGCCGAGGCCGATGGCAGGCCGCGCGGGCGGCGGACGCCCGGGCGGAGGACTGGGCGGCGGCCTTGGCCGGGGTTGAGGACTGGCGCGGAGGAACCCAGCGGCAGGGCGAAACTGGGTGGAGCCCCAGACCCGTAGTCCTGATGACGATCAGGCCAGCGCCACGACGGGTCGCTGCACAGGAGCGGTTGCGGGCGCGCGACGCCGACCGCCGCCCCGGCGGGCGATGGTGAGGGCTCGCCGGCTGGCGGGAACAGCGTCCACTGCTGACGCTGCGAGTGGGGCTGGCCTCAGCTGCGCGTCGATGACCGGCGGACGTCTCGACGGCGTCCGGATGCCGACGAGCTGAGGCGCGGCCGGGCGGAGCGCCGCGGCGGCCGGGTGCGGGCCGAGGGACGCATACGACCATCGTAGGGTGCGCGCCCGACCAACCCGCCGGGAGGCATCCCTTGCGCGCCCAAGGTCACATGCGGCGTCGAGACGTTGTTGGGAGGCCGTGATCGGCGTCCGTCCCTCCGTCCTGAGGTGCGTCTGGCGGCCCGCCGCCCGGTGGTGCTGGGGCCGTGAAGGAGAACTGAGGAGTGAGACTGGCTCGTCGTCGAGAGAGAAATGCTGCATGTATTTGAACCGGAAACAAGAATCTCGCAAGTGTTACGTACAACTGTGACCAATGTGGCGCTGCACTGCGAACCTGGATCGAAATCACCAAAGAACCTGGGTGGCGTCGTGAGGGGGTGTGCGGCTGGCAATCCCAGTAGCCCCAACAGACCGTGCATGGTCGGGGAACTCTGTGCTGGTAGGAGCCGGTTATTAATTGTGTGAAAACCGAGACCAAGTCGTCACCACGTCACGCCGGGAGGGCACTGTGAGGTCACGACCTGAGCGGGATTTATTCCGGTTGAGGGCCTTTCTGCACTCGCACTCTACTGGAAGCGTGCCATGATGCCGCCATGAACACCGTCAGTACGGACTTCGCTAGCCGCTGGCGTATGGCGAGCGCGACCCGGGCGCCCCCGAGCGTAGCGGAGGACAAGCGAGCACGCATCCTCAATGAAGCCGTGGTTCTCTTCGAGAGCACGGCATGCCGGCACCTCCCTCGCCGACATCGGCCAACGTGCGGCAGATATTTCCAGGCCGGACTCCTGCACCACTTCTCCTCCAAGGACGAGCTCTCTGCAAGGTGCGCTGGAGCGCCGTGACCGCGCGAGGACGCCCTGAGCATTCTTCTTCGGAGTCCTGGCCGTTGAGGGCGACGCCGCCGCGCTGTCGACACCGTCGAGCAACCTGGACACTGACGTCGCGGGTGTCTCCGACCTTGACGGCAACCCCTGGGCCCTGCTGGAGCGCTACATCGAGCTGCTCGAGCGCAACGTCGCCCACCGGGACCTCAATACGGCGATCTACACCGCGACGGCAGTCCTCGGTCCTCGACGCCGAGCACCCCGCGCACCGGTGGACGCCAATCCACCCCAACAGCGCCGCCGAGCCGCCTGAGTCCAGCTCGAGGCCGGCAAGACCGCCGGGATCGTGGACCCGCAGATGCCCTCGCGCCTCGTGGCCCGCAGCCCGGTCGCATCGACGGTCTCCAGCCGCAGTGGCGTGCTCGACGACGCCCGACGGCCGCCTCGGGAGTCCCTGTCCACCGACCTGGTAGCGGAGATCCGCCTCACGCCGACCGCCTGCGCAGCCAGTGGGAGGTCCAGGAGACCCCAGAGACCCCTCAGCGGGCCCAAGGCGGCCTGACGGTCACAGGCGCCGCGTCGCACCGACTCGGCACGCCACGAACTCATCAGAACTCCCTATCCATCCCATCCGGCTCGAACCCGCGTTCCCGAGCCGGTCCTGTCCTCGGCGCCGAAGTCGTGAGCGGGTGACCTTGACGCCTCGGCACCGGCCCGGTTCAGCGATCCGCCCACAGGCAGCAGGTGTGATGGAGGCCAGGTCCGACGACGACGAGGCCGCCGGCTTACCGGAAGTGCGTTTGGTGGCTCCGATCTGGCACGACGTGGGATCCTGTTGGCTGGGCCGAGGCCGCCCCCGTGGGGGAGTCTCGACGACGACGCAGTCCTGGGGCCGCAGGTCGAGGCGCTCGACCGCCGTGGCGTAGGGCAGTGGATCGGGCTTGGCCCCGACGCCGTCGTCGCCGGTGACCAGGACGGGCGGAAGACGTCGCCGGAGCGCGGAGGCCACCTTCTCGACGATCGGGCGCGGTGGAGGCCGAGACGATCCCCGAGCCAGCCTCCCCACCTCGACAGCGCCGAGGTGATCCGCAGCGCTCGGGCAGCAGGAGGGCGGCGTCACGGAGGCCTCGACGTCGTGCGCGATCGCGCTCGAAGACCTCCCTGCGTGGCAGGGTCGTCCCAGGAGCGTGTGGCACCGGTGGCGGCACATGAGCTCACGGGCCTGACGGACCGAGGCCCCCGTCATCTGGGCGACGAGTCGTGTGCGGGTCGCCGCCCAGGGCCCGGCAGTGGTGGATGAAAATGCCTCGGTCCCAGAAGGGCTGGGAGTCCATGAGGGTGCCGTCCATGTCCCACAGGACAGCGCGCACCGTGAAGCTGGGAGTGGGGAGGTCAGTCAGCGAGAAATAGCCTAACCGGAGGGTGGCGCAGCGCACTAGGGGCTGGGCGTGCTGCCTCACGACCCGCCTTGCCGGTGCTCAGGCTATGCGCTGCGTCGTCGTCTCTGGCAGACTGCCGTCAGGACGTCAGGTGGTGCACGCGCCCGGATCCCAACGTGTGCAGGTGGCGGCGCAGCCGGAGGCCGGGAGGAGAGCGGGTGGCAGGACACCACAGGACCACGATGGCGGACGTGGCTGCAAGGCGGCCGGCGCGTCTCGCGCACGACAGTGTCCTCGTGCTCAATCAACCGCGACGGCGCTCGGATCCCACCCCAGACCCGTGAGCAAGCGTCCAGCAGGTGGCTGCCGAGCTCGGCTACCGCCTGCACGTGGCGGGCGCGCGGGCCCGGCCTCGCGCGCCGATCCTCCCTCATCGGCCTGGTCTCCGAGATCGTCACCAGTCCCTTTGCCGCCGCCACGATCCGCGGGATCCAGGACACCGTCCGGGCTGCCGGCTACACGCTGTTTCGATCGTGCCGACCTCGACGGAGTGCGCCACCGTGGAGTGCCGAGGCCTTCGGAGACGCTGCTGAAGTCCCGGGTCGAGGGATCATCTACGCCACCGCGTGAACCGCCGTTGCCCGCATGCCGGCGCAGGCCCGCGAGATTCCCCACCGTCCCGGTCCATCTGTATCGACCCGCCTCCGGCCTTCCTGCGTGCGCCCGCGGTCGATGCGAGCTGATGGGACGCCCGGCCGCGCAGGCGCTCTTGAGTGCCGCCATCACCGCGACATCGGTGCGTCAATACCGAGCTCGACTTAACGACGGTGAGGCTGCCCCGGGCGGCGCATCGGCTGCCGGACCTGACTCTGGAGCAGGCCGCATCCTGGAGCACCGTGCACGTGGCCGTCGGTCACGGCACCACCGGACGGGTACGCGGCCGCCTCCCCGCCTGCTGGACGGACCATCCCTGGCTGACCGGGCTGGTGCGGCAACGACTCGCATGGCGATGGGCGCCTATGCCGCGATCCGTGAGCAGGGCTGCGAGTGCGCTGAGGACGTGCCGTCATCGTGGATCGACGACCAGGAGCTCATCGCGGATCAGGTCCATCCGGCCCTGACGACGGTCGCGCGCTCCTTCGAGGAGATGGGGCCAGGTGGCCGTCCTCACCCGCTGGCCCTCGCGGAGGGCGAGGAGGTGCCCGCTGAGACGCTCCTGCCGGGCACGATCATCCGCTCGTCGCTTCAGCCTGGACAGCGGCATCGTGCCGTCCATGCGGCCGGGGACATTGTTGTGCGCGCGTGGTGGCGGAACCCTCCCAGCGGGATACATGCTGCGCCGTCGGGGACGTGGATTCGGTCCTCGACGGCGTCGAAAGTCCCCGGCCGCACCGGAAATGTCCCCTGATCGCAGGAATGTCCGTTCAGGAGGAGGCGCGCCGCTCAGGAACCTGGCTCAGGAGCGCGCCGACGGCGGTAAGGCAGTGAAAGCGTAGGCGCCGAGTCGTGGCGGTGGCCGCCCCCAGGGGCGCCCAGGGTCAGGAGGTGCCAGGCCAGCGCCATAACCGGGCGGAGGTGCTCTTGCCGGGCCGCAAACTGACGGTGGGGCCTCGCTGACGCCGCAGCCGCCTTCGCCTGGCCACGGGCCGGCCTGGACGGCGGGGCTTGCCGGCCCGAGCGTCGCCCCGGCCGTGCCGGCGTCTCTGACGGAAACCCAGGTGCCGCAGGCTCAGGGGAACGGATGCGCCGTGCCGCCTCGGCGTAGAGTGAGACCCCGTGGCGTCCTGTTCGGGGTAGAGACGGTCTGGTGATGACGGAGTGCCGTCGGTCGCGAAGACTCTCCACGGAGTGGGCGAAGTCAACAATGATGCGCAGGTGGGACCTGTCCCTTGCCGTCCGGTGGACAGCGGCGCGGTGGACCGGCCGGGAACTGCGGGAGAAGTCGGTGACCCGAGTGGTGCGGTCAGTCCACGACGAGCTGCTTTGGCCTGGGAGTCGCAGCCGATGAGCGTGTACTGCCCGCCGTTGGTCGAGGACCTTGAGACCGGCGAGAAGGAGGAGGTGCTGCCCAGGTCCACGCTGATGTCCAGAGGTGCCCTGAGCGGCCTGGCCGGAGAGAGGTCCTCGCCCGCCGGGATGTCGGTGTTCGACCGGGTGAGCTCCCGGCCCGGTGCGCAGGACTCCAGAGCGGTGACGGGCTGGGCGGTCAGGGCGCAGCTGCACGTTCACCCGGGTCAGGTCCCATCCGCGCACCGTGGACATGGCGGTGCGCCAGGCGTGGTGGGCAGGTCGCGCACGTAGGCCCAGTTGCTCATCCAGCCCACCCGGTAGCGCTTTGCCGTTGGGGACGTTGTCCCACGTGACGGCCGCGTAGTAGTCCTTGCCGTAGTCCAGGCGTGGACGACGTCGGCCCCGGAGAAGGCCTTTGCGTCCGACGAGTGATTCGGTCGACCATACAGGTGGCTCCCCAGTCGTGCGTTGCCGTTGTGGTCCTCGATGACGAGCCGGGCCTTGCGGCCCTCTGTAGGCCGCCACGTTCATGCTCGTCCACCCAGGGTCCCGAGCGTTGCCGGTGGCGGAGGCGACGACCTTGCCGTCCACGACGAGGTTGGACGGGAAGTGTTGTCCGCGATGGGAGAGGCCTCTCTTGTTCGAGGCGCGCACTCGTCCAGGAGGATGTGTCCCAGGACCGGTGGCGTCGTGCCAGTGACGACGATCTGGGCGGACTTTGCCTCGGAGGTCGCTGACGTCCCAGCCTGCACAGTTGAGCTCCTCCAGGTTGCGGCCGGTGGCCGGAGCGCACCACCCGCCGTCGACGACCAGCTCGGACGACGCCTCACGGAGCCCCCTGCTGGCGCGCCCTCGGGGCGCGGGGTTGCTGCCCCCGCCGCGAGGAGGTTGAGGTAGGCGGAGTCGATGGTGAAGGTCGGCGAGGTCGCGGTGCCGGTGGGAGCGTCAGATCCTCGCCCGGTGGCGGCGTCGAGACAGGTGTTGAGCAGACCGGTGCTGGAGTGGCTGCTGACCTCAGCGGCTGCGCTCGTGGCGCCTGAGGGGGCGTGGCCGCGAAGGCATTGCCTCCACGGTCCAGCTCTCCCAGGAGCCGTCGAAGGCCGGCCATGGAGCCCGCCGCCGCCGCTGTCGCCGGTGGCCTGCGGGTTGTAGGGGTGCCGGCGGTGCGCAGGCTGATGTAAGACGAGGAGACCGTGAACTCATCCGAGGTCAGCGTGCCGGTGTCGGCGTCTCCGCTGCCGAAGGAGTCCACGTGCGCCTTGGCCCTGGTGCCCGGGCAGGTTCCTCGGTGGCCGGGCTGGAGCCGAAGGCGGCGCCGTCGGCCTTCCAGCCGGCGTAGCCGTTCCTCGAAGTCGGCACAGGGTCGTGCCCTTCACCGGTGCAGTGGGATCCGCCGGGGTGAAGGTGGTGCCAGTCCCAGCTGCCCACGGCGTGCTGGGCCGAGTCGGCCACCGTGACCACCAGACTCCACTTGACCTTCCTGGGAGCCGCTGTCGACCGGGCAGCGCGGGAAGGCAGCTCCTGGCACCCCACTGCGGCCGAGGTGATGCCCTCGCTGCCGAAGCTGGACTGCTCGGTCCAGTGGATGAGGTCGGGGGAGGAGTAGGAGGACGCGGTGCCTCGGTGGCGTGGGAGACCACCATGGTCCAGAAGCGCCCGGAGGTCTGGTCCCAGAAGACCTCGGCCGCGGAACTCGTTGGAGCCGATGTCCAGGACCGGGTCACCGTTGTTGTACTAGGGTTCCAGGTGCGGCCCTTGTCCGTGGACGCAGGCCAGGGACTGGGACTGGTTGCCGCCGACGTTGGCCCGCGTCCACACCCGCGACCATCGCCGGGTTGTCCGGGCTGCCCAGGCCTCGAGGTGTTCTTGGTGTCGATGACCGCTGGATCCGGAGAACACTCCTGTACTGCGAGGTGTGCGGGATCGCCACCCCCAGCTCCTGCCAGTGGACCAGGTCCTTGAGACGGCGTGGCCCCAGGACATGCTGCCCCAGTCCGAGCCCTCGTGGTCACCTGGTAGAACAGGTGGTACTGCCGTTGTACTAGACGAGCCCGTCGTCGTTCATCCAGTTCTTCTGTGTAGTGGCTCGCGGGCGCCACCGTCAAGCCGGACTGGTCGGCCTTCGCCGTCGGTGCGTTTGGTGCGGCGGAGGCCGGTCGCCTGGCCGGGAGGCGGCTGCGCGGCATGGAGGTCAGCTGCAGAGGCGGCTGCCAGCAGGCAGAAGGCGGTCAGGGCGCTGAGTTCTGCGGTCCGACTCATGTGCTGTCCTCCGGAAGCGGGGCTCGGCGTGAACGTGGGTGTGGGCGTTGCTGCGGGTCGGGCGATGGTCAGGACCGCCGCTGCTCTCACGCCGATCCGATAACGCGCGTTAAGCGCGGTACTAAGTTACGGACGGACGTCGCGTCAAGCAATCAGGGCGAGTCCCGATCAACATCGACATCTCAGGGTGCCCCGACACCCGGTGACGGGCCTCGCCGCCCAGATCACGTGCCATGACGCAGCAGCAGTACTCCGGCCAGTTCAGTCACTCCACCCGCCCGAGGGTGAGGGCGCCTCCGCGCCGTTCGGGCGCGAGTTCTTCCGTTTCCGCGACTCGCGGCGCTCCCGTGAGCAATCCGCATTCTCGGCGGTGTCTCGTGGGTCTGGCCGAGGCCTGGAACATGCCCGTGACCGCGGTGCGCGTCGTGATCCTGGCCAGCTTCCCATCCGGCCCCATGTTTTTGGTCTACATCGCTGCCTGGTGCCCTCATGCCCGACGACCCCGCAAAACAGCACCGACCGATTCCAGCGTGCCCGGCCCCGCCACCTCCGGTTCCACGGGTGACGCGGCGGCGGGCGGGTGTGTGGCAGTGCCCATCGGCCGCGGCCCGGCGCGCGGAGCGTTCCCGGCCGTGACACGGGCGGCGCTCGCGGCAAGGCGCCGACGATGGGAGGATCGAGCCGTGACCGGACACCGTGAATGACGCCGCAACCAACGCCGGGACTGCTCCAGCGACCGACATCGAGTTCCTCTCCGCTCACGACCAGGGCTTCGCCTGGCGTCGCCGCCGTCAATTCGCCGGTGGTGCTGGTCGACCGGCCGCCGTAACGCCGCCGCCATCATCGGTGCCAGGCCCGCGCGCGGCTGACGACGCGTCTGCCTGGCACGCCTTCGAGCTGGTGCCTGACCGGCTACGCCATCGATGACCTCCTGCCGTCCGGACGTCCCGCTGTCCGACGTACTGCCGCCATCGAGACCCTCGCGTGCCGCCAGCGCCGGCCTCCCTGACCGCCCCTCGTCGCGTCGGTGCCCGCGCCTGGGTGACCGCCCGACAACTGCGCGCTGGTCATCCAGGGCGGGCGGTGCGCGGCGTTGCTAAGTCCCACCCGCCCACCTACCGGGAGTTCTACGAGAAGCGGCACTTCGCCCCGGCGACGCCCCGCCCGCCGGGTGGAGAGAGCATTGAGCTGCCCGGTGCGCGCGGCGGTTCCGGCAGCACCGATGCGGTAGTCGAGCCCTCAGCGCGCGAGTCTTCGCGAACCCTCCTGTTCGAGGTCGCCGACGTCCCCGGCCTGACCTTCCACGTCGGAGGTCTCGCGAGGACATGTGGGTGCCTTTCGTCCCGCCGTCGTCGCTGGCGGCGCTGGCCGGGGCGACGGTCCTGGTCAATCTCTCCGGCTCTCGCCCATCACGGTGGGGCGGGGCCGAGGATCGTGAGCCGCCGGCCCGCCTCGGCCCGGGGCCGCGCTGCGTTCACGCCGCCGCCGCCGCCGGGCAGGGCGAGTCTCCACGGACCTGGCCTGGGACTGGCCAGACCTCGTCTACGAGAGAACGGCGAGCTGCTCGGCACCACCGAACGCTTCCTCGACGGGCCGCGCGCCACCGTCGTCGACGTCGACATCGAGGGCCTGCGCGCCGAGCGCCTGCGCCAGGGACCTTCGCCGACAACGCCCGCACCCTGAGCTCCCCGGTCGCCGGCGCCCCGACCGCGGCCACCACCTTCACCGACCCGGCGGCCTTCCGCCGCATCGGATCGGCACCGCCGACCTGGCCGCCCCGCGCACGGACATCGGCCTGCGCCGCCGCGTGACCGCTTCCCTTCGTGCCCGACGACCCGGCCTGACCTGCCCAGGACTGCCACGAGGCTCACAACATCCAGGTGGCCGCCTCGTCCAGCGCCTGGGGCCATCGGCAACCCCAAGATCGCTCATCGGCGTCAGCGGCGGCCTGACCCACCCACGCCCTCATCGTGGCTCGCCCGCGCCATGGACCGCCTGGGTCGGCCCCGCTCCGACATCCACGCCATCACCATGCCCGGCTTCGCCACGAGCGCCGGCACGCGCCGCAACGCCGAGGACCCCGCCGTCGGCCTGGGCTGCACCTTTCGAGGAGCTCGCGACATCCGGGCCACCGCCACCCAGATGCTCACCGAGATGGGCCACCCTCACGGGCGAGTACGCCCGCACCGGGGCCCTGCCCGAGGGTGTGAGCGAGCGGGACTCTCACGACGTCACCTTCGAGAACGTCCAGGCGGGCCTGCGCACCGACTTCCCTTCCGCATCGCCAACCACCGCGGCGGCATCGTCCTGGGCACCGGGACCTCTCCGAGCTCGCCCTCGGGCTGGTGCACCTCGGTGGTGACCAGCTGGGCTCACCACGGCGTCAACGCAGGCATCCCCAAGACCCTCATCCAGCACCTCATCCGCTGGGTGGTGGCCGAGGAGCTGTTCGACGACGCCGTCGGCCGCACGCCGCTGTCCATCCTGGACACCGAGATCAGCCCTGAGCTAGTGCCTGCCGAGGCCGGCGGCGCCATCCAGTCCACCCAGGCCAAGATCGGCCCTGTACGCCCTTCAGGACTTTCACCCTGTGGCACGTGCTGCGTCGAGGCTTGCGCCCCAGCCGCATCGCCTTCCTGGCGCTGCTGGCCTGGCGCGACGCCGATGCCGGGGACTGGCCCGAGGGGCTGCCGCAGGCCGAGAGGGTCGCCTACGACCTGCCCGAGATCCGGCGCTGGCTCGAGCTGTTCCACCGGCGCTTCTTCACCAACCAGTTCAAGCGCTCCACCCTGCCCAACGGGCCCAAGGTGGTGGCCGGCGGCTCCCTGTCCCCCCGGGGCGACTGGCGCATGCCCTCCGACGCCGCCGCAACGGCCTGGCTGGCCGAGCTCGAGCGCAACGTGCCGCGGGTGTGAGGCTCTCGTGAAGAACCGGGACTATTGTCCTACGGTGTGAGGCACAACACAATGTGGTGCGCGAGGCGTCTTGTGTTCGGGAATGATGAGATTAAAACGCTTACTTCCTGCGGAAACGTCCGGTGACGTGTTGGTAACGCGCGTTATCTTCGTTGGTTTTGTGTGCTTCTGTGTGAAAGTGGTGGGCGTCTGAGTGGTGGCGATCACGCTGATCCTTTTTATCGTCGCCCTGTCACACACGTTGCTGTTGCTCAGGCCATACGAACCGTGGCGGCAGCCCGGATGGGAAAGGTCCCCACCCATGGTCTCCCTGGTCGTAGCCGCGCACGGACACCTGGCTGAAGGTCTGGTTGCCTCCTCAGCGATGATCGTCGGTCCCAGTGACGACGTCGTCGCCGTCACCTTCGAGCCTCCGAGGACCCGATGACCTGCTGGCGAAGTACGCCGCCGCGGTCGAGGCATCCCCAGCCAGGAGCACCTCATCCCTCGTCGACCCCTTCGGGGCAGCTCCCCTACAACGCCGCCGCCCGGTTCGCGGCGGGCGCGACGACGCCGACGTCGTCACCGGCGTCAACCTGCCCATGGTCATCGAGGTCCTGTCCCGACGTCTCACTGGCGCCGGTCTCGCCGAGCTCGTGGAGGCCGCCCGCACCTCCGCCACCGACGGCGTCAAGGTCCTCTCCGAAGTCTTCACCCCTGCCCCCACCACCACTTCCGACGATGAAGGAGACGAGCTCTGATGGACGTCAAGCTCCTGCGTATTGATTCCCCGCCTGGTCCACGGACAGGTCGCCAACAACTGGGCCGGATCCCTGGGCGCCGAGGCCATCCTCGCCGTCTCCGACGGCGCCGCCAACGACGAGCTGCGCAAGACCCTCATGCTGCAGACCGGCGGCGGCAAGGTGAAGGTCCACGTGCTGGTGCGTGGAGAAGGCCGCCCGCGTCTACAAGAACCCCAAGTACGAGAACCCTCAAGGCCGTCATCGTCGTCGAGACCCCGGCCGACATCGTGCGCCTGCTCGACCTGGGCGTGGATGCCAAGGAGGTCAACGTCGGCGGCATGACCTTCAAGCAGGGCACCAGCCAGGTCTCCCAGGCCGGTCTATGCCAGCCCCGCCGATGTCGAGGCCTTCAAGGAGATCGACTCGCGCGGCATCAAGCAGTACATCCAGCAGGTGCCCTCCACCGCGAGCCCGACCTCATGGGCGCCCCTCAAGCGACAAGGGCCTGCTCTGAGGGCGCGGCTACCTCCCCAGCACCTCCCTCGCACACCTCCGTCCCGTCACCCTTCGGTGGCGGGCTCGGCAGGAGTGTGCTGTCAACCTCATCACGAGAGAGACATACCGTGCATGACATCAATCTGATCCAGATCATTCTGGTCACGCTCGTCGCGTTCGTCGCGGCATGGCCAGCGTCCCTGACGAGCGGCAGTTCCACCGCCCGCTCGTCGCCTGCACCCCTGACCGGTATCGCCCATGGGCAGCCCCACCACGGGCATCATGGTTGCGGCTCCCCTGAGCCGCTCGCCCTGGGCTGGATGAACGTCGGTGCCGCCATGGCTCCCGACTCCGCCCTGGCCTCCACCGTCTCCACGGTCATCGCCGTCGCCTCGCTGGGCGACGACCCGACCAAGGCCGACATCGCCGCCGCCGCTCACACCGCCATCGGGGTGGCGGTCCCACTGGCCATCGCCGGCCAGGCCCTGACGATCTTCGTGCGAACGATCGCCATCTTCTTCGCCCATCAAGCGGATCGATATGCCGAGCAGGCCAACTACGGGGGCATCGCCGCCATGCACTTCACCGCCCTGGGTCTTCAGGGACTGCGGGTGGCCGTTCCGACGGCCGCCGTTGCGGCCCTGGCCTCCGGCGACACAGTGAAGCACACCCTCGATGCCATCCCACATGTCATCACTGACGGCCTTAACATCGCCGGCGGCTTCATCGTCGTCGTCGGTTACGCCATGGTCATCAACATGATGAAGGCCCGCAAGCTCATGCCCTTCTTCTTCCTGGGCTTCATCTTCGCCACCTTCGCCACCACCTACGGCGGCAAGGCCATGATCGGTGACCACAGCAAGGGCATCGACAAGTGGGTCATCGACCTCGCCCCCAACGGCGCCACCCTCGTGGCGCTGGGCATTCTGGGTGCCTGCCTGGCTGTCATCTACGTCCAGCTCAACCCCGAGTTCCACGACTCCGTGCGCCTGCCCGCTGCCGCCTCCCCGCGGCCGGAGGCGGCTCCAGTAGCGACCCGGACGATGACCTCGACGACGAGCCTCGACTGAGCTGGAAGAAGGAAGACCTCATGACCACTGAAACCGCTCCGGCCACGTCGGAGAAGATGCTCACCAAACCGCGATCTCATGCGGATGTACTGGCGCTCCACCTTCCTGCTCGGCTCCTTCAACTTCGAGCGCATGCAGGCCATGGGCCTCTGCTACACCCTCATGCCCGCCATCCGGAAGTTCTACCGCGACGACAAGAGCGCCCAGGCCGCCGCGCTCAAGCGGCACCTGAGTTCTACAACACCCACCCCTGGGTCCCTCGGTCGTCTTCGGCGTCACCGCCGCCATGGAGGAGCAGAAGTCCAAGGGCGAGGACATCTCCGAGGAGACCATCACCTCCGTCAAGGTCGGGCTCATGGGGCCGCTGGCCGGCGTCGGCGATCCCGTCTTCTGGGGAACCGCCCTGGCCCTGTTCTGGCGGCCCTGGGCGCAGGGCTCGCCGCTCAGAGCGGTTCCATCGTGGGGCCCGCTGCTGTTCTTCGTCGGCATCAACCTCCTGCGCGTCCTCACCCGCTGGTACGGCCTGAAGTTCGGCTACGAGCGCGGGACCGAGATGGTCACCGAGGTCGGCGGCGGCCAGCTCAAGAAGATCACCCAGATGGCCGCCATCATGGGTCTGTTCGTCATGGGTGCCCTGGTCTCGAAGTGGACCTCCATCAAGTTCCCGGCCGTGGTCTCCTCAGTGAAGAACGACGACGGGATCATGGTTGACACCACTGTCCAGAGCATCCTCGATCAGCTGCTGCCCGGTCTGGCGGCGCTGGGCCTGACCTTCCTGTGCATGTGGCTGCTCAACAAGAAGGTCAACGCCCTGTGGATCATCCTGGGCATGTTCGCCATCGGTATCGCAGGGGCCGCCACCGGCTTCCTGGGACTGTGATGGACTAGCGGACCGGCTTGAGGGCCGTTCGCCACTCCATCCCGGAGCGGGGAGGGCGCTGGAGGACCGCCTCCGGTTCCCTCCCGCTCCAGACACGCTCGGTAGAATGCCTCGGGCTCCCGCCGGATCCTCCTGGCACACCACCAGTGCTCCGCTGCGACCGTCCGACGCCTTTTCCCGACTCTCCGCCTCCCCCAACTGTCAGCGCCTCCGCCCCTGCAGCAAGGAACCCCGCGTGACCCGACCTCGTCACCGACCTGGACGCCACCATCGTCTTCGACCGCACCGTCTCCCCGGCCGACCGCGAGGCCATGGCCCGCTGGCGGCCGCCGGCAACCTCCCTGGCCGTCGACACCGGCAAGTCCTCCTTCGCCACCCGCGACGTCCTGGCGCCTCTGGGTGTCGACTTCGACTACGGTGTCGTCTTCACCGGGGCGGTCCTCATCGACGGCGACCACCGGGTCCTCTCCGCCCGCTACCTGCCCGACGGCGTCGCCCGCGACGTGGCGATCCCGCACCGTCGACTCTGCCGGGGTGACCACCCACGCCACCACCATCGAGACCGACTACATCCCGGCCGACAACAACGAGGAGATCCTCCATCCTCGCGGTCTTCGAGCACCTGAGCCTGGAGGAGATGGACGCCCATCGCTTCATCGGCGTGCCCCTGCGCGTCACCGACGACGCCCTGCGCGAGCGCCTCCGCCACGACCTCACCCGGCGCTGGGAGGGCGTCCTGACCGCCACCGCAACCAGGAGTTCCCTCGACCTCGTGCCCGCCGAGCGCCACCAAGGGCGCGGGACTGCGCGCCCTCCTGACGCGCCCTGGCGGGCAGGACATCGAGGTCTGGACCATCGGCGACTCCTGGAACGACCTGACATGCACGCCGTCGCCGACCACGCCGTTGCCCTGCCCTGGTCCCCGCCGGAGGTGACGGCCGCGTGCGAGACGACCGTGGGCTCCATGGCCGAGCTCATCACCACGATCCTGGAAGGCGACCGGCATGAGTGAGAACAGCAAGACCGACGGCGCTCGGCCCCTGGGCACCCGAGTACGCGACTGGTTCAACGGCGGGATCCGACGGGCGCGCCAAGCCGCGCGCCTGGGCCACTGGGACGACGGCCGCTGGCGCGGCCACACCCACCCATGGGCAAGTACGTCACCTGGCTCATGGTCATCGCCTGCGTCCTCTACCCCTTCACCCGGGGGATCGGCTCGATCGTGGCCCTGCTCGTGGCCATCTTCCTCATGGGCGGGCGTGCCATGATCGAGCGCCAGGTGCGCCGTGACGTCTCCGACCTGGAGGAGGCCAAGCGTCAGTGGGGGCTCACCCGCAACCCCGAGTACCTGCAATTCATGACCCTGCGCGCCGAGGGGCTGCTCGAGGACAACAAGATCCTCACCCCCGACTCGCGCAGCCTCCTGCAGGGCTACGCCCAGTGGGCCCACGAGCGCTTGGAGCGCGAGGACAAGAAACAGGCCAAGAAGGCCCGCAAGGCCGAGAAGAAGGCCCGACAGGAGAGCGCGGTTCAAGACGCTGACGAGTCCGCTGACGCTGCGGTGAAGAATGAGGAGAATAAGGCTGTTGACGGCTCCTAGCGATCCTGGTGGTTCCCGGGCGGCTCGCAGGCAGCCCGAGTGCCGCTCTGAGCAGCTGGAGACCGGCAGAACCTGAACGGAAAGGACTCCCATGCCACGCAGGCTCATCTCCACCGACCTGGACGGCACCATCGTCTTCAACGGGACGATCTCGCTGCGTGACCGCGAGGCCATGGCCCGGTGGCGGGCGGCCGGCAACCTCCCGGTCATCAACACCGGCAGGTCGGTCTCGGCGCTGGAGCACGTCGTGGTGCCCATGGGCCTGGAGTTCGACAACGCCATCCTTCACACGGGGCCGCCATCGTGGACGCGGACATCCGGCGCAGATACTCCACGGCCCTGCCAGCCGGCGTCGTCGAGGACATCCTCGACTTCGTCGAAGGGGCGCCGGGCGTCACCGTCTTCACCACCGGGCTGGACGAGGACCCCTCGTCTCACGACACGATCGGCTCCGGCTCCGAGCTGCTGACCCTGTTCCCGGCCGGCCACCCGGCGAGAGCTGGACGGGCGCGAGGTCATCGGGGTGCCGATGCGCTTCACCGACCCGGAGATGGCCGCGCGCACCGAGACCTACCTGCACCGGCGCTGGAGGGGCAGGCGGTGGGCTTCCGCAACCAGGACTCATCGACGTCGTACCCGCCTCGGCCTCCAAGGGGCGGGCCTCAGGCGGCTGGTGGCGAGCCTGGCTGAGCCGCCCGCTGCGGAGGCGGCCGGGGCTGCCGGAGAGGGTGCGTCCAGGGCGGGCGCGGCCAGCGGGGGCCGGGGAGGCTTCGACCGGTGAGGCGAGCGAGGCGCCGGTCGGCGGCTCGAGCGGGGATCGACGTCGGCCCGGGGACGACGGAGCCGGTAGAGACCCTGGTCCATCGGGGACCCTGGAACGACATCTCCATGCACCAGGCTGCCGACCACTCCCACGCCCCGCCCTGGTCGCCGCCGGAGGTGGTGGCCCAGCGACGGCACGGTCTCCAGCCCTCGCCGACCTCATCGACTCTCATGGGGCGACCGACCTCTGAGTCTCTTGACACCCTTCGACCGAATTCTCAAAAAGACGCGGCTCCGGGTCGATTTTTGAAGATTCGGTCGAAGTGTTGCGGTGGTGCGGCGTTGGTGCACTGATGCGCCGGTGGGCTGATGCGCTGAGGCGCGCGGCGTGAGCGGGCGGCGCGGGCTATGCTCGCCGACATGCGTCTGCTCGCCACGGATCTTGACGGCACCCTCGTCTTCCACCACGTCGTCGGGCAGGCCGGACGCCGAGGCCCTCGTGCGCTGGCGGGCGGCCGGCAACCTCCCTGGTGCTGGCCACGGGGCGCTCGGTGCGGCTGGTGCAGCACGCCGTCGAGGTGGCCTGGCCTCGACGTCCATCGGCCTGACTACGACTACGCCGTGTGCGCCACGGGCACGACCGTCATCGACGCCGCCGGTCAGGTGCACTGCACCCGGATGCTTGAGGCCGACCAGGTGCGGGCGGTCGTGCAGGCGATCGGCGACGTTGTCCAGGCCCCTGTCTCCGTGTTCGCCTCGACCCTGAGCGCGACTACGTGCTGGACGACCCTGATCGGCCTGTCCACCGACCAGCGCACGCCGCCGGACCGCTTTCACCGCGGCGCCCCTGTCGCAGGTCGCGGGCCTGGGTGACCTCGATGCCGCTGCACATCCCCGACGTTCGGGCTGCTGCGGCGCTGGCCCAGCGGCCTGGAGGAGACGGTGACGGCATCAGCCGCACCCGCTCGACCGGCTTTCGTGGACGTCACGGCCGCAGGCGAGTCCAGGACGGGCCTGGGCCGGCTCGCCGAGCTCCCGGCCAGCCAGGGCATGGAGGTCAGTGAGATGGCCGCCGTGGGCGACTCCTGAACGACATCTCGATGTTCGAGCAGGGCCGACGTCCCCTGTGCGATCGGTGGCGCCCCGGACGAGGTCGTCGAGGCCGCCGGCGGGCGCACCACCCCGAGCGTGGCCGCCTTCATCGAGGCTCTGCTGGCCTGAAGATGGGCCTGCTCACTTCACCGGCCCCTCCCGTCCGTCCGTCTTTGGTGCTCACACTTCGACAGAAACTTCAAAAAGACGCGGCCCGGGTCGATTCTGAAGATTCGGTCGAAGTGATGGCGGTAGGAAGGGGCCCGCGGGGCGTGCCTCTCAGACCTGGGCGTAGCGGTAGACGTTGGTCTCCCGCAGCTCGAAGCCGGCGCGGCGGTAGAGGCGGTTGGCGGCCTCGCGCGTGGGGCGGGAGGTGAGGTCCACAGTGCGTGCGCCCAGCTTCCCGGCGTGCTCGACGGCGGCCTCCACGAGGGCCTGCCCGGCGCCCTGGCCGCGGGCCTCACCGTCGACGACGACGTCCCACCCAGGCGCGCAGGCCCGTGGGGATCGTGAAGGTCGCCAGGGTGAGCATGCCCAGGATCGGGGCGTTCTGGCCGGCCTCGACCTCAGGCCGGAAGACGAAGAGGAAGACCCCCTCCTGAGCGATGAGGGCCTCGCACTGCTCGGCGGTCAGTGCCGGGGCGCTGCGGGAGAGCTGCGGGATGAGGCGCTCCATGGCCTCGACGATCTCCGGGCTGGAGGTGGTGACGAGCTCGACGGTCATGAGGAGTTCTCCTGCTGGTTGAAAAGAGGTGGTGGGCCGAGACGGGCTGGTCCCGCAACGGCTTCCTGTCAGCCCTGGAGCCTACCGCCTGGAGCGCTCTGGCGGCGAGACGTCCCACCGACCGGAAGAATCCGGCGGTGCGCCTCGACCGGTGAGGTGGGGACGTCCGGATTGTGAGGGCGCCCTCGGCTGGTGGGATGCCCAGGCCGGCCGCTGGCGGGCCCGGTCAGGCTGAGCCGCCGATCGTCCTGACCGTGGGATCCATGACGACGGCCTCCAGCAGGGCGGTTCCGCTGGTCAGGTCCCGCAGCCGCAGCACGTAGGGGTGGTCCACCGTGAACGTGATCGGCTTTGGTCTGCGGCCCCGGTGCCGCCATGGCTTCCCCTGCGGCCTCACTCAGAGCTGCTGCGACCGTGCCCTCCTCATCCAGGATGAGACGCACCTGCTGGACCACCTGGGCCAGTCTGAGCTTTGGCGCTATCCGGTCCAGGCCCACGGTCTTGAGCCCCTGATCCTGAGGAAGTCGAGGAGATCCTTGGGCTCGGAGGTGAGGTCCAGCTTGGGCAGGGACAGCGCCACCTCTTTGGTTTGCGCCTTGTCCAGGGCCTTTGGAGGCTTCCGCCCGCGTCCCGGCATCCATGGCGCTCGGGCAGGGTACCGGCGTCGGGAAGGACGACGTCGAGAGCGAGGTTGGAGTCCTTGCCGTCCTCGCCGCTGGCGTAGGCCAGGGCGCACTGCCGCCCAGCCCTTCCCGGTGGCGTGTGGGATGGAGTGCGTGCTGTGCATGAGGTCGGCCTGACGGTCTTGCCGCCTGCGAGCGTGAAGTCCTCCTGGTGGGTGCTCGGCCGAGAAGGGGTTGTCCCACTGGCCGCGAAGAGCAGCGCGTTCTGCACCACCAGTCGGGTGTCCTCGGTGACCTTGATGCTGTTCGGGATGAGCCCGGCCGTGTTGCGCGAGGCCCAGGCGTCAAGGTTCTCCTTCATGGAGCTCACGCCGACCTGCTCGATCTCGGCGGAGAACCAGCGCAGCACCGCATCGAGGTAGCTCTGCTTGACCTTGAAAGTCCTTTCTCGTCAGCGATGAGGACATGGTTGGCCAGGTGAACGAGCGGCTTGTCCGGAATCGTGTCCGGGTCGAAACCCTTGAGGTCGCCGTCGTAGCGGTTCAGGGAGTTCTGGATGGCCGACCAGGCCCGGTCGCGGTCCTCACCCGAGAGCCCCAGGAGCGCGTCATAGCCCTGGGCCACGGCATCGGTGGCGCCGTCGGCCAGGATCGCCAGGGTCAGGGCGAGGCTGAGCGGGGAGGCCATCGCCGTCGTCGATGAGTCCTCCTTGAGGTAGTGGGTCAGGAGCTTGCTCCCGAGCTGGTCACAGGCGGTGGCGGCCCTGGCTGCCCTGGGAGGTGACGTCGGAGAGACTGACCTTCCCGGGTGACTTTGAGGTCAGCTGCGTGCCCGACGCCAGGGAGCAGCCACCCAGCAGCGCCACTGCTGCGGGAACCAGGGCGCCCAGTGCCAGCACCTCGCGGCGGGCCAGGCCGCAGTGCTCGGAGGCGGACAGTCTCACGGAGTCAGGCGGATCATGACGCCAGATTAGGAGCCCACCCTGCCCTGTCAGGGCCTTGGCGCGCTTCCGTCGTGGGGAGTCATCCCCGGCTGCCCGCCGGCGGGACCGCTGCGACCCCATCGCCCTCGACCACTCGATCGGCAGAAAACGGCCACACCACGCCGTGACCGCGGTGACGCGTCCTCCTGCGGGATCGGCCGCCCGAAGGCCGGCCAAGAGTAGGCTTCCGACCAAGGTCCCACAACGCCCCGCAGGCCCCGCAGCTCCGACGCCGTGCGCCTGCGCCGCCCCAGGAAGGTCACTCATGGTCGAGTCCGCAGCTCACGTCGAGCACGTCTTCGCCGCCGACGAGCTCTTCTTCTCCACCACGGACTCTCACGGGCGCATCCGCCGCGCCAACTCCACCTTCATGCGCCCTGTCCGGCTACCCGCGCGGCGCCCTGGTGGGCGGGCCCACAACGTGGTGCGGCACGCGGACATGCCCGCCGGCCTGTTCCGCTCCATCTGGGACGCCATCGAGGAGGGCCGGGCCGCCAGCGCTCACATCACCAACCGCTCCTCCGACGACGGCCACTACCGCGTCTTTCGCCACCATCGTGCCCTCCGGCTCCGGCTACCTGTCCGTGCGCACCCTGCCCATGCTCACTGACCTGCGCGACGACATCGAGGCCGCCTACGCCCGGGTCCGCGACGTCGAGGAGGCCTCCGCCGCGGCCGGCTCCACCCGCCGGGAGGTGGCCGCCGCCGGGCAGGCCGCCCTCCAGGCCGAGCTGCAGGCCCTGGGCTACGCCGACGCCATCGACTTCACCCGCCGGGTACTGGTCGCCGAGGTCGGCGAGCTGCTCGCCCACGGCGTCGGCATCCCCGACAGCCCGCAGACCGAGGGCCCCGTGGCCCGCATCCTGGGCGCCATGGGCCGGATCGAGGCCGAGACCGCCGGGCTGGTCGGCATCCTCCAGGAGGGCCAGCGGCTCGCCGACCTCCTGGGCAAACGGGCCGGCGAGATCGAGGCCCTCTCGACCCGCCTGGGCACCCTGCGCGAGGCCATGCGCGCCGTCGGCACCGACGTCGAGGTCCTGGGCCACGGTGAGCAGGCCGACGACGTCGCCGCGCGCTGCCAGCAGGTCGACGCCCCTGGTCCTGGAGTGCTCCCGAGCAGCTCCACCCGCTGAGCAGCCAGATCGAGAGCTGCGCGGCGACCCTGACTCGGTGAGCCCCGCATCGCCCCTGGCCCGCCTGCACAACCCTGGCCGCCGGGCTCTTCGCCCTGCAGATCCTCCAGGGCCAGGACGAGGTTGACGCCAACGACGCCGTCGGCAGCCCTCAGCGAGCTGTGCTCGGCGCTGAGCGACGGCGCCGACAACCCTGACCCAGCGCGTCGGCTTGCCTCGACGCGCGCCGCGAGCTGGTGGGTGGCGAGCTGGATGTCGTGGCCGAGGACCTCGGCGTCATCCAGGGCCCGATCCTGAGGTTCTCGAGGCGGCCGCGTCGCCGGCGCCGGGCAGGCTGACTCCGTGACCACCGCCCGCACCCTGGCCGAGCAGGGCTTCGGCGAGGCCCGGGACCTGGCTGACTTGGCCGTAGGCCTGCGCGACCTCGAGGTCCCCTCGGAGGCCGAGGCCATCAACAGCGCCCTGGCTGACGTCGCGCCGCCCCTGGCCGAGCTCGAGTAGCCGGCCGCTACGCCCGCGAGAGCACGATGAGCCGTCCGCGGGATCGTAGGGTAGGTCGCGCGGTCGTACCCTCTACCCTCGAATGCACGACCGCAAGGTACGAACCCACGGCTGGGAGTCGACTGCTCATCTCCACAGGTCTGCCACGGGGCGCGCGCTGTGGGCGACGGTGGCTGGGAAGAGAGCCAGGATCCGGGCGCGCAGTACATCGAGGTGGGTGAAGTCGGCCCAGATGAAGCGCTCGATGCGCCAGCCCATGCGAGTCAGGGCGTCCTGGCGCTGCTTCTCCCTGCCACAGGTCCTCGGGGGTCTTGTACTTGATCCGTCCGTCGAACTCCGCCAGTACCCGGTATTCCGGCCAGGCCTCATCGGGGAAGTAGAGGCGGGAGTGGTGGACGTCCGTGATCGCCATCTGAATGCGCGGAGCCGGTAGACCCAGGGCGCGCACCAACCAGTGCAGCAGCGACTCGCCTGGTGATTCGGTGAAGGCCGAGGCCATGGCAACGACGGCACGTGCACGCCGTGCCCCGGCACGTCGGCCCCTGCGCGTGACGGCGGCTTGAGCTGATGCCGGGCAGCCTCGACTCGGCGGCTCGACTGGGGAGTACTGGTAACGCGACGGACGTGCGATAGCGCGAAAGCGCCGACTCGACCACGCACACCGAGTCGTGGGCGGGAAGGTCGAAGGCGCAGTCAACCGCGGTCCGTCCCAAGGTGCTCACAGGCAGGCCCGAGACGGTGGTGATGTCCTTCCGCGGCAGCGTCAGGTGTCGTCGGCGCAGGGATGCTGAGGCGCTGCGCCCTGCAGGGAGGGGGAAGCTTCTGGTGAGGATGGTGCGGACTCGAGGGACGACGACGCTGACGTCCGGCTCACGCTCCCGCAGCCACAGACCGTGAACGAGTGCGGCGGACCGTGGCTCAGACAGCGCGCGGACTTGACCTGCAAACAGGCGGCGGCGCAGCGAGCCAGGCTGGAGACGCTTGTCGGCCTCCCCTACGGGGAGGTCCTGTGCGCCGATGTCCGCGTAGATGCCGCGAAGCGACCCTCACGGGACTACGCATGGCGGCCGGCGGGCTGGCGGACGCCACAACGGGCGGCAGCTGGGGCGGTTCGGGATAGGGCTCCATGTCGCAAGCGTGATATGTGTGCAGATGAGGTGGCCACCGCAGCATCGGAGCCTTGTGGATGCAGCAGGGAACGACAGTGCTGTGGCCACGGAGTGACGGCGTCGTGCCGGCTGTCCGGATCAGATCGCGCGGTCGTACCCTTTACCCCTCGACTGAGAGGCATAAGGTACGACCGCGGCGGGTCGGGGATTCTCGCGACAGCACTGGAGAGCCCCCGCAGCCCCTGATCTGCGCCACGTCCCAGTCCCGCACCAGTCTCCACGAGCACCCTCGGCGTGCTCGGTGTGCGGGAACATATCGAACAGGCGCGAGCGCACCACCCGCATCGAGTGCAGGTGCGCCAGGTCCGCCGCCAGCGTGGCGCGGGTTGCAGGAGGTAGAGCACCCGCTCCACGCCGGAGGCCTCGATCCGAGTGGCCAGCTGCTCCCTCGATTCCGCGCCGGGGCGGGTTGACCACGAGCAGGTCCGGACGCTGCGCCCCGCCGGCGCGATCCCCGGCGGCCGGGTCCAGAACGCGGGCGTCACCGGCCTCGAAACGCACCAGGGCTGGGTCCAGTCCCATGAGGTCGGCCGCCGCACGCGCCCCGTCAATGGCCGACGCCGAGACCTCCACCCCCAGCACCCGGCGGCCGGGAGCCGCCAGGGCCAGGGCGAAGCCGCCGACGCCGCAGAACAGGTCCCACACCCGGGCCGGCTCGGCCTCGGCCCAGTCGCGGCGGTGGCGTAGAGCGCCCGGCCACGGCCGTGCTGGTCTGGAAGAAGGAACGGGTGGGCAGGGTAGAGGGGCAGCTCGACGCCTCGGCGCACCGGCCTGCCTGGCCGCCCAGCTCCGGTGACGGCAGGCTGAGGCGCATGAGGAGGCGGCCTCCTCGGTCAGGACGATCTCCTCGCCCCTCGATGACGGCCTGGTGGACGCTCTGGATGTTGACGGCGGCCACCGCTAGTTGGGGCAGGCGCCGGTGCAGGTCCGGCACGGCGGCGCGCAGCCGCTCCAGGTAGCGGCGAGAGCGCAGGACGAAGCGCACCATGAGGTCATCGTCGGGCGAGGCGGTCACCAGGACGTACTTGAGTTCTGCCGCGGCGCGAGGGCACGTCGTAGGGGCGCAGGCCCAGCTCGGTGATGAGGTCGGCCAGCACCGGCAGGGCCGCCTCGATGGCGGGCACGTGCAGTGGCAGGTGCGCAGATCGATGCCGCACCCGGCGCCATCGAGGATCCCCAGGTGGGGTGTGCGGCGGTCCCGGCCACCGCCATCTTCGCCTTGTTGCGAAGCCGGTGGGGGTCGCTCGCTGGCGCTGCGCCACAGGTCGGCCGGGATGCTCGGCCAGGAGGGCGGCGACACGGGACCGCTTGGCGGCCAGCTGGTCGGGTATCGGCAGGGACAGGTGGGGCAGGAGCGGCAGGTGCCGGCGTCGTGGAGGGCGCAGGACGCCGCGGGTGTTGCGGTCACCGACATGTCCCTCCCGGTGGTGCGCTCGTGGCCGGTTGTGGGTGGGGCCGCGACAGGCGCGGCTGGGCCCCGGACGGCTGCGGGCGATGAGTGGAGCCGCTTGTCGGACTCGAACCGACGACCTGCTGTTGACAACAGGTCCCAGCCCCCACGATCCGAATGATACCGAAACTCCATGCCACGAAAATCTCTCTGAAATAGTAGTTGGACCTGACTCGTGACACCTTGGTGGGTTGTGGGTGGATGGTGTGAGTTTCTCGGTATTGCGGTGTTGGGGTCTGGTGGTGGGGCACTAGGAGACCATATGGGTGCGGTGGTGTGAGCCCGTTTCTACGCAAGGTCAGGACCTCCTTGGGGGCCACGGCGGTGCAGATCGTGTGCAAGTCCGGTGGTGTGCGTCGGATCGTGGAGCATCTGGGCTCAGCCCATAGCAAGACCGAGCTGGCGGCCCTGTTGGAGGTCGGCGGCAGAGGATCGCCGTCTGGCTACCTCCAGGACACCACCGGAATCAGCATCAAGCGCGTCATACGCGCCCTCAAAACCCTCCAAGACGTCACTATCAACCTCAACGGCCACCACCTCACCGCCGCCGACCCCTGACCCCCTCAAGCCCAAGACATCCTCACCGCCCTGAGTACCCCACCCCGGCACACTAACCGTCATGAGTCAGGTCTGACGTCCAGACGCTTGCAGGGCGCTTTTGGGGCGACCGCCCCTATGAACGATGGCGGCGGGGCAATATTCTTGAGTCATTATCGGGGACGGATGTTCTCCCGCAGCCAACTCCGGCATGCAGTATCTATTTAAGACGCATGTGGGACACACAATCGGAAGGATGTGGACAATATCAGACTCGATTATCGCTGCCCAGGTTCGCGTCAGGATCTTCGTCGAATATATGACGACTGGAGTGAGTAACCACCTCGCTTCCGAGAAAGGGGCAGGTGTGGCTGAGTATGCCGACCCTCATCGCACTCGTTGCCATTCTTGTTCTTGCTATTGCGACCACCGTCCCGAATGTTGATCTGCGCAGTAAGTTTGATGGTAGGCTCAATGAGATCCTCAACGACGGAGGTGGTGGCGGTAAACTCCCTTCGGTCTCGGCGGCAGTAGGAAGCTCTTCAGATCTGCGGTCGGTGTTGCAGTCCAGCTTTTTCTGGAAGCAACACCGACCATGTGTTTCATGCGAGCGTCGCTGAAACATAGTAATATGCTAGGAAACTAAACTGCTTGCGTTGTGAGAACCTTCTTGATGCCACTGCATGAGTATGGTAAGTTGAGCGCAGACGAGTTTCGATAGAAAATGAGGATTCCATGCACACCTACCGCATTTCTAGGAAGGCTTTCGTCTCTATCCCAGCCTTAGGCGGAATTCTGCTTCTCCTGTGTGTTGCGATATTCGCAAGTCTCCGGGCCTCGAAGGGTAGTGTTAAAGTTTCAGGCAGCGCAACTTCCGCCCCTCAGGACCCCATGGTGGCGTCGCCTTAGAAACCTCGTGGAAGGGAGGAATCTTTCAGTCGAGGCAGGCCCTGCCGTACAGAAGAACAAATACACTGTTATGCGAGTGAGTTTTTGATTTCTCACAACGCGCAGGTCCCAGCAGATTCTGTCTCTCTTAGTAGTGTATTCAGCGAGGGGCTGATCCTGATACAATGCTGGGGTTGCGGATGCTAGACTTGGAAAGAAGTCTAATTTACTCCCCAGTTGAACCTATCCCTCGGCGTGGGAGCCCAATCTTCAGCAAGAAGAAGCCCGTCGAAATTTTTTCCTGGTGTTTCCTTCGGTAGGTAGTGACACTCAGATGGTGCAACTATTCTTGCCTAGCATGGGAATAGTTGCTGTCCCGGTAGCCAAAAGAATCGGACGTTCAGTATTCCGTTGACAAAATTCTGAATGACGCAAAACTTCCTGACAGAGAAATTGCCCCGTTGAAGCTGGATAGTATCATCGAAACAGGTGATGGGTCCTCGGATGCGAAGCAGGATGAAAAAGACGACGACGGTGACGGTGGCCGGGGATGTCACGTTTGCGACTGACTCTGATCAGCTCTCGGCTCAGGCTGACAGTGTGCTGGCGAGTGTGGTGGAGCAGGTCAAGAAGTATCCTTCTGGTGGGGATCTGACGATCACGGGTCACACTGATGATGTGGCTGATAATGCGCACAACCAGGATCTGTCGGAGCGGCGGGCCAAGGCGGTGTCGGAGCGTCTCAAGAAGCTGACGGACTTGTCTGCGTGGAAGGAGTCGGTCTCGGGCAAGGGGGAGTCTCGCCGCGGGTGCCGAATGACCTGATGAGCACCGGCAGGTCAACCGTCGTGTGGAGATCGCGCTGACGCCCCCGAAGCCCGCTGAGGCAAGTGCGCCAGCGAGCACGGGTGCGGCACTGTCGTCGGCTGTGATGCTGCAGCGCATCCGGCCCCCGTGGGCAAGGGGCCTGAGGGTGTTGATGTGAAGATCGACGCCAAAACAGTACATGTTTCCATGGAACGCGCTGTTCGCGTGGGAAGGTTCTTAATGGGGAGCTTTAATGCTTGATGTCGACAAGGAAGTCAGCCTTCCTGCGGCGGCATTCACCATGCCAGGTTCTGTTCAGGACAAGTACTGGCCAGCTTCTTCGCTTGCTGTGTGTAGTTTGACGCTCCTCAGTCAAGGACGGTATTATCTTGAGGCGAGTTATTCGACCTCGGCAAGTGATTCGGCAAGGATGCAGTGCCGCTATCGAACAACTTCGTCTCACCCGCTTCAGCCGGGTGCGCCTACAAGATTGCCTGCCGTTTGGCCTGACCCTGGAGGTGACAGTATTGTTCTCGATGTTCCTCCTGGAGAAAATAGCGTCGCTCCTCAACGACTCTCTTTCCGTCTGACCGACATTCCCGTCGTCGACTCGTAAAATTGAAAGGGGTGCCGTGTCAAGGGGTCGGCAAGGTCGGTGGGTGAGGGTGTCTGAGCCGCTTTGATGGGGTGGTGCGTCGCTGGGAGGGGGCGCGGGCCCCGTGGGGACGATGAGTGGTGTCTAGTCATCTCCTCGTCCTGGGAGCCTGCGCTGATGTCATCGGCCACCACGTCCGCCCTGGTGCGCCAGCCCCCTGACCCAGGTTCTTAGGAACATACCGACCCCGATCGGCGGGGCGTGCGCCACAGCCTGTTCACGGTCCTGTCCCTGGCCGTGACGGGAGTGTCTCGCAGGCTGCCGGAGCCTGACAGCCATCTGGGAGCACACCACCGGCCTGCCCCGCCTGATCTGCGGTCCCTGGGCTTGAGGCGGGCAGGCCCTGCCGTCAGCCGACCATCCGGCGGGTGCGGCAGGGCCTGGGCCCCACCGATCTCAACACCCGTCTGAGGTCGTGGTTGTGCACTCGCACCGGCACCGAGATCACGGCCGCCCTGCGCAACCTGACCACCCGGCCTCATCCGCCAGGTCCACGGCACCCAAGCCGCTATTGCCTCACCACCAGATCCCTCGTCACGACAACCAAAAACGCGCCATCAAGCTCATCACCCAACCAACCACCAGCCCTCGACCTTGCCGCCCCCTGACGTCATTGCTGGGGCTCGGGTTTTGGCTCAGAGAGTTCCCGTTCCAAACGGTTCTCGGCTCGCTCGATGATCTCTATGCCGCTGATGTTGAGGGCACTAGTGATCTCCGCGAGGGCTTCGAGGCTGATGAGGCATCGAGCGTTGAAGAGGAAGAGGAGCGTGGACTGGAGAGGCTGACACGTTTGGTGAGTGTGTCGAAGGTGATTCCCTTGGCGGTGCGCTCCGCCCTGAGCTCGGCTGCTACTGCGCCGTTGAGCCCTATGGCGGGGTCCTTGGCGATGTTGGCCATGATCTCAGTGTCATACATATGAACACCAGGATTGCTGAGGTGCTCCACTGCCCGTCCATGCGCCGGTATATGGCCCCGTATCCGTTGATCGTGGTGTCCCCTCAGATAGCAGTTTGGATAGCAATACGTTGCCTAGGCTGTCACATGACAGCGTACCGCGAGGGAGTGGTTTTCGCGTGATTCCGCGGATTCTTGGAGCCGCTTGTCGGACTCGAACCGACGACCTGCTGTTTACAAGACAGCTGCTCTACCAACTGAGCTAAAGCGGCGCGCGGCCGGTCAGGCGGCCGCAGGTGCGTGGGACAGTCTGACACAGACCGCCCCGGGGCGGGAAACCGGGGAGACGGTACTGCGTCTGTCGCCGCCCGGGCCCGTGAGTGCCGGGAGGAGCCTGTGGGGCCACGCCGCCCTGGGCGGACCCCAGCGCGGGATCAGCCTTGCTGAGTCGGCTGCGGCTGGGCTGCGCCGTCGGCGTGGAGCCGGTAACGAGCTCGGTCAGGAGGTCGGAGTCTGAGCTTGTTCAGGTCGACCTTCTCACCCTTGAAGAAGACGGTGGGGGTGCCCTCCAGCTTCCGGGCCTTGAAGGCCCTCATCGCCGAGCTTGACCCACTTGCCGTACTTGTGGCGTCGACGGCGGCCTTGAACTTGGCGGAGACCTCCTTGGGGACGTTCACCTTGGTGGCGGCGGCCACCAGGCCCTCCACCGTCATGTTGCTCTGGTTCTTGGTCTGAAAGGCCTGGGAGAAGATCCGAAGGCCGCGTTGTGGAAGCTCAGGACTGGGCCGGGGCCTCGTCGAGGACCACGCCCATCGCGTTCATGACGACGCTGGTCCACTCCTGGCCGAGTAGCTTGCAGGGGTGGAGGGCCAGGGTGATCTTCTTGTCGCTCAGAAGCTGGTTGATCTCCTGGGTGTGGAGGCCCTCGAACTGGGCGCAGTGAGAGCAGGAGTAGTCGAAGTAGATGTCGAGGACGGGGGTTGAGGCGGCGACGGTGTCGAGTGCGGCGCCCTCGCCGTAGGTCCAGGAGGCGTCGGAGAGAACCTGCTTGGGGATGCCGCCCTGGTTCGCCTTCGCGGTGGCCAGGCCCTCGCTCGGAGCGGGGAACTTCGAGCTCTTGGGGTTCTTCTTGGCGTCGACGCCGAGGTAGACCAGATAGCCGAGCCCTCCGACCACGCTCGCGCCCGCAGCCCCTGATGAAGCTGCGGCGGGCAATGGTGTTGCGGCGCGCGCGACGGGCCGTTCGGCCTCGCGCAGCTCCTTGGCCTTGAGGCGCGCGGCCTCACGGCGCTGGGCCTTGGTCTGGCGGGGCTGGTTACTGGACACGCGGTGCTCCTTGTGATGCGGTGACGAGCGGACGACCAGGAAAACGAATGGTCAATGAGTGACTGCTGTCGTGACGTCATTCTGCCCGAGGATCCTGGAGGAAACCACGCCTGGTGTCTGCCGGTGGCGGATTGTGACGCATCGGTCGTCGTTGTCCCGGCGCGTGCAGCCGGGGTCGGGCAGAATCGGGGGGAATCAGACCGAGCGGTCCGAGAATGACCGGGTGGAGGGGATTGTGACCATGATGGATGGGCCTATGGGAGGCCAGATGGAGGAGCAGATGGTCCTGCTCCAGAACATGTCGACCGACTGGGGAAACTGGATGCAGTCCGTGGGTGCCCAGGAGGTCGTGGTGGAGGTCGAGGGGGTGGGGACTCGCGCCGCCGTGACGAGTCGCGTGCTCAGGCCCCGTGGCATTCTGCGCCGCGCCCAGTGGGCCGAGAACGAGATGCCCGTTGAGCTGGTCCGTGAGGTCGTGCGCCTGCGGGCGCTCATGGCCCACTCCCGTGGTGGAACCTGGACCTGGGCGGCGCTGTCCATGAAGAGCAGCGAGGGCTACAAGCTCATCTCCGATTTTTGACTACGACCGCGAGCCGGTCCTCGACCCGCCCCACACGGCGGAGGACTGCGCCAAGGAGCTGGAGGTGTTCCCCGTGACCCCGGTGCGATCCCTGACTGGATGAAGATCGGGGTCTGAAGGCAGAAGAATTGGCTCGGAGGGATGCAGCAGGGGCAAAAGGTTCGTGGCTGCATCAAGACGTGTAAAAGCGAGAGGTAGGGGACGAGTTGATGTCAATCGTGTCTGGAGCTGACGACATTTCTGTTTTCTCGAAGTTCCAGGACCTTGTTCGTGGTTGGTTGCCCGAAACTGGTGCCACAAGGGTTGACATCGAGTACAACGTCATTGCGCTGACTGGTGATGTCATGACTTGGATTATGGTTGATGGTGAGCGAAAGTCGGTCCACCTGCCGAGTGATCTAAGTTTCACAATGTACGATATTCGTCCGGCTCAGGCGGATCTGCATCGGGGTGCGTGGTTGTGGTCGCATTTTTGGATGGAGGCTGCTGAGGGGGTGCTGCATCAGGAGTGCGACTGGATGCGTGAGCCGGTGATTGATAATGATGAGCCGGTGATGGATGGAGATGCTGCTCTTGAGCTGGATCAGTTTCCTCGGGATCCGGAGTGGATTCCGGAGTGATGGCAACCAAGGCTGCGGCTCATCAGAAGCTGAGGGAAGCTCGGGCACGCCGTCGTCAGCGTGACCGTGAGCGGCGGGCTAAGAAGAAGGCAGAGGCTGCCCAGGCTGAGGGGACGTCTGGTTCAGACGGTCCGGCAGGTGAGTAGGAGGGCTTTAGTGTGAGTGGTGGTGTGTCGTTTGGGGCTGGTAGGGTCGTCTGGTGGTTGGTCGCCGCTTCAGGCGGGGGCAGGTCTGGACCCGGCGCGTGGGTCGGCGTCTCCCGGCTACGTGGAACGTGGGTCGTCGGGTTCGGGCGCCTGGTTCGCTGGGTTGTTGGTGTTGGTCGCGGTGCCGGGTGTGAACTTGGTGCTGGGGCCGGTGGCGATGATGGTTGCTGGTCTGCGTGATGGCAGTCGCCGTGCGAGCCCGGGAGGAGCAATGGTCGTCGGGCGGCGAGCTGGGGATTGACCTTCCTTCTGGGGAGGCGTTGCTGATCGGGGCTCAGCTCTATATCGGGCGGGTGGTGTCCGGGTGGGGGAGCGTGTGACGCTGTTTCCGTGGGGCTTGCCGGCAGTTTTCGCTCTCATACTGATGGTGTCTCACTCGTGGTGTGCATCGTCCAGGGGTCAGGGGACATCGGGGCGGAGTCACCCGTTTCTGGAGGATCCCCTCTTCCGCTGACCGTGAGGTGTTGATGGGCGGTTCCACTACACGACCGATGGCTGGGCGCGGACGGTGCGCTTGGAGGTCGACAGGCTTGACAAGGTCGGTGATGCGTTCCGGTCGAGGTCTGGTTACATCCAGTCCAGGGTGATCAAGTACGGCAGTGATTTGACGGTCCAGCACCACAGGAAGTACGAGGGCGGGCATATTGTGGGTCACCAGTTTGGTGGGCTGACGGGAGATCAACTGTGCAGCCACGCAAACAGAATGGAGTAAAGTAGATGGCAGGAATCTTGGGGTAGCGACAGCAATCCGGTAGTCCTCGAAGTGTGAGGTGTTGCTGGTGACTGGCTGACTGAGGAGGGGCGGATCGGATAGATATCGATTATCAGGTGATTCATCTGAGTTGCCCGTGTCAGGGTCTGGCTGACTTCGGGAAGGGATCGAAAGTCGATCCGGCTTCCTCGTGAGGTGAAGTTTGCGATGTATGATATTCGTCCGTCTCAGGTGGATCCGCGTCGGGGTGCGTGGTTGTGGTCGCATTTTTGGATGGGGGCTGCTGAGGGGTGCTGCATCAGGAGGCGGACTGGATGCGTGAGCCGGTCATTAGCGCACGGCCGATTGGTGGTGCGGATGCGGTTGCTGAGCTGGAGTACTACCCGCGGGACCCGGAGTGGATTCCGGAGTGGATGGCAGCCAAGATAGCGGCGTATCACGAGGAGGAGGCCCTGGAGCGCCAGGAGGCCGGCACTGAGGCTGCCCAGGCTGAGGGTAATGGTGCTGATGAGCCTGATTCGGTAGAGTCGGCCGCTCTGATATTGAGTGAGCGGGGAGTTACGTGAGTGAGACGCGGGAGCCCGAGGCTGTAGTGTCCTCTGGTGGTTACTACACGATGCAGGAATCGGCGCCGGAGGTTGATCCCGCCAGACGATCCGTGCCGGTCCCGTGACGGGCTACGGAGCCTTTCCTCGCGCCTGGGGCTCCGGCTGCGTCGGCCCCCGGGATGGTGCCTGATGCCGATGATGGCCCCGGTACCTGTCAGGGTACGTGCCCGTCGGGTGCTGAGGCGTGGGTGCGGGGCTGTTCGGGCTGCTGGTGTTTCGCCGGGGTTCAACGTGCTACTGGCCGCGGTCGCGATGATCGTGATCGGCCTGTGGAACAAGAAGGACCGCAGTGAACCGGCGCGGACGAATCGACGCCTGGCGGCGAGCTGGGGCTGACGCTGCTGCTGGTGGAGCTGGCTCTGGTAGCGATCCAGATTGGCCGTGTTCAGCATCGCGGGTCGCTACCTGATTCGGTGCCTTTCAAACCCGTGGGGCGCCCCGCTCATCATGGCGCTGGCCATGGTCGGGGTCCACGTGCTGGTGTGCGTCATCCAAGCGATCCGGGCCCACCGCGGCACGACCTCCGCTTCGAGGCTTTTCCTTCTTCCGCTGACCGGGCCCGCTCTGGAGTCGGCATGATCCAGCGCCGCCGGACACCGGAGGCGGAAGCCGTCGGACACCACGCGTCCGCCGCCGGAGCGGCATCTCAGTTCCCGTACGGGGTCAAATTCCCGAATCGGCATCAGCCCGGCAAAGGACAGAATCAATATCACGGCCCCAATGCCCAACATCGCCACGACCAGGTTCCTTCTACCGCTGTCACTGGAGATGAAGGAATTGAGGATATGTGTGTCACCGCGTCGAGTCGCCGCACCCCACGGCACCAGCCACAGGACCAGAAGGTGTAGGGCGACCTCAAGAGATGGTGTAGATGCGGACGGGCAGCGGGATCGATCCAAAAAGCCACGGAGTCTTTCTCCCCGAAATCTGGACCAGAAAATGGTCCTCAGGAAGAGGAACGACGTTCCCGCAGCCAGAAGATAAAAGCGAAGCCGGCAGATATCGCCGAACGCACCAGGTACCACGGGGTCATCGCCCACATGCGGAGTTGTCCGACGGCGAGGTGCTGCCCCGCTGGAGGCGGTTCCACCGCCGAGCGTCCCGGGCTCCGGCCCACAGTGCCAGCCACTGCTGACAGAATCGCCCTCAATGATCGCCATCCATGCCGGTCTGAACATCCCGATCGAGGACAGCACGAACAACAGGGCCAGCATCGCCATCGGTGACGCGTCGGCTCCTTCGCCCACTGGGCAGCTCCCTGGACGTCTGGGAGAGCGAACTGGCGTACTGCGCCCCGGGGGCGCCGGCTGCCATCGGTCCTGTCATCGCTCCCGCCGACGGCGCGGCGGCCGGAGCGGCGACGGCCTGGGAGTAGCCGGGCTGATACGCCGTCGGATGCTGGCCGGGTAGGGGAACATCGGCACCTGCCCCGACAGCGCCGGCCGCGGTACGCCCCTGGAGGAGGCTGCAGGCGCAGGAGCGCCCACGCCGTACTGCATCGACTGCGCTCCCCGTGAAGGCATGGCCGAACTGTTCTGGTACCACTGGCGCGGCGGGATGGCCGGTGGGGGCTGGGTGGAAGCGCCGGAGGAGGCCGACGGCGCCGAGTAACCGTATCCGCCCTCCGCACCGGAGGCCGCGGAGACGGACTCGCTGTGGCGAGGCCGGGGACGCCGAGGTCGCACTGCGAGCATCGCGAGGCGAGCCTGGGTCGAGCCGTAGCCAGGAAACGAAAAAGTGCGTGGTGGTCCGCTCCAGCTCACTGACCCGGCCTCGTCCTCGGGCCCCAGGAGCCGGTCGACCGCCTGCCCGGTCCCGCCTCGGCGATCTCATCGAGCACCTCCAGCAGGCCGTCCGGGCTCAGACGGTTCTCCGCCCTCAGGGGCGAGTGCCGCCGTGAACGCCCGCGCCAGCGCCGGGTTTCCTCCTCCAGGTTGCCCAGTTCCGGGGGTGCCCGCGTAGACGCGCTGGAAGACCACCCGCCAGGCGCCCGGAACCGAAAGGTGCCAGCCCCGGTGACGGTGAACAGGAGCACGCCCGCGCAGGCGTACCAGTCGACGTCGGCATTCGGCTCCCCGCCGTCGAGCATCTCCCGGGGATGAACCCCGGCGTACCCGTGACCTGGCCGGTCTGCGTGAGCCGGACGTCGTCGGCCACCTGGGCGATACCGAAGTCGATGAGAACCGGCCCCTGCGCGCCGAGCATGACGTTGGAGGGCTTTGAGGTCGCGGTGGATGACGCCGGCTGCGTGCACTGCGCGCAGGGAGTCGACCAGCCCGTGGGCCAGGTCGGCCAGGTCGCGGGCGTCAGTGGTCAGGTCGTAGACGCCCCTCGTGCTCCACCTCGTGCTGCAGGGTGGGGCCCTCGATGAGCTCGGTGATGACGAAGGTGATGCCCTGGGAGCCGTCCCCGGTCTCGATGTCCAGGATGCGCGCCACGCGCGTGTCCCTCACCCGGGCCAGGACGCTGGCCTCCCGGTCCAGACGGCGCCGAGCGGTGGGGTCCGCGGCGATCTGCGGGTGGAGGATCTTCATGGCACGTGGCGCCCACCCTCATCGGTGGCCTCCACACCACGCCCATGCCTCCGGCGCCCAGGCGACGCAGAAGTCGGTATCCCCCCACTGAGGTGCCGGCGCGCAGCTTGCTCAGGGTGACCGGCTCGCCCGGGTGCGCGTCGAAGTTCTGCGTCATGGCCCCCACAGTACCGGGCCGGATTCGCTCGTGGGCGCCCTGACGCTGTGGGGCTCTTCGCCCGACTGATGGGCCATGTCGCGTGAGTAAAGCCAGTGATAGAGCCGCATTGTGCGTATCGGGCCGGGCGGTGTCCGACGACGGGGATGGGGAGGTCTCCACCGGCCGCCATCGTTGTCGAGGACCGCCCTGACTGATTGCTGTGAATCTCTGGTCAAAGCGGAAACGTGTCAAGATGAGCCCGTCCGCGGTCGAACGGCTGATCGCGGCACGTGTCAATCGCGGACACGCATCGGCACCTTCACGACGGATCGTCCGGCACGTACCTGCCGGTGAAGGATAGCACCACTCATGGCAACTGTGACTTTCGAGAACGCCACACGTATCTACCCGGCAATGACCGCCCCAGTGTTGACGCTCTCCAACCTCGAGATCGCCGATGGCGAGTTCCTCGTACCGTTGGCCCCTCCGGCTGCGGTAAGTCCACCTCCCTGCGCATGCTCGCGGGCCTGGAGGACGTCAACGCCGGTCGTATCCTCATCGGTGACCGCGACGTCACCGACGTTCAGCCCAAGGACCGTGACATCGCCATGGTCTTCCAGACTACGCGCTCTACCCGCACATGACCGTGCACGACAACATGGGTTTCGCCCGAAGATCGCCGGCACCCCAAGGCCGAGATCGATAAGGCGCGTGCGCGAGGCCGCCAAGATCCTCGGTCTGACCGAGCACCGGACCGCAAGCCCAAGGCCCTCTCCGGTGGTCAGCGTCAGCGTGGCCATGGGCCGCGCCATCGTGCGTAAGCCCAGGTCTTCCTCATGGACGAGCCGCTGTCCAACCTGGACGCCAAGCTCCGTGTCCAGACCCGTACCCAGATCGCCTCGCTCCAGCGCTCGCTGGGCGTCACCACGGTCTACGTCACCCACGACCAGACCGAGGCCCTCACCATGGGTGACCGCATCGCGGTCCTCAGGGCGACGGCGTGCTCCAGCAGGTCGGCACCCCGCGCGAGATGTACGACCACCCCGCCAACGATTTCGTCGCCGGCTTCATCGGCTCGCCGGCCATGAACCTGGGGCAGTTCACGGTCATGGGGACGTCGCCACCGTCGGCGCCGCCAAGATCCAGCTGTCCACAGACCCTGGACGCCATCACCCCGAGGACGGCGCAGGCAGACCATCGGGTTCCGCGCCTGAGTCGCCTCGACGTCGTATCCGCCCAGGACGAGCACCCATCCCGGTGCGCCTGTCCTTCGTGGAGGAGCTGCCTGACGCCCACATCTACGGTGAGCCTGTCGGCGCCGAGGAGTCCGAGGCCAAGCTCGGCTCCGGTGAGGACTCCAGCCAGATCATCGTGCGCGTGCCTCCGCGCACCGCCCCCGAGCCGGGTGAGACCGTCTACGTGCGGATCCGCCCCGGTCAGGAGCACATTTTCTCCGCCTCCACCGGCAAGCGCCTGCCCGCCTGAGGATGCTGAGCACGACGGCGCCGTTCCCTTCCCGGGCGGCGCCGTCGTCGCGCTCACCGCGAGGGCAGGTGGCCCACGCCGCCCGACGGAGGAGTTCAGCGGCCGGCACTGTCAGAAGTGTGGTCGGCGGCTCATGTCTTGGAAAGCAAATTGGGTTCTGGCCTGAAAGAATGACCCTATGTCCCAGTCCATGAAGATCACGGCGGCGACCATTGATCCGGCGCTGCTCGACCTCCTGGGAGACGCTGCTGGAGTGGCCCACCGAGGTCCTCGCCGCGCTGCCCCGTGGTCTGTCCCGCCACATCGTGCGTTTCGTCAACCTCTCTGAGCGCGTCATCGCGGTCAAGGAGATCGGCGAGTCCGTGGCCCACCGCGAGTACGAGCTCCTGCGCGACCTGCTGCGCCTGGGGGCGCCCTGCGTGCATCCGACGGCGGTTATCACCGGCCGCACCAGCGTTACCGGTGAGGAGCTCAACTCGGTGCTCGTCACTGAGCACCTGTCCTACTCCCTGCCCTACCGGGCGCTGTTCAGCCAGTACATGCGGCCTGAGACCGCCACCCGACTCATCGACGCCCTCGCCGTGCTGCTGGTGCGCCTGCACCTGCTGGGCTTCGCTGGGACGTGTCCCTGTCCAACACGCTCTTCCGCCGCGACGCCGGGGCCTTCGCCGCCTACCTGGTGGACGCCGAGACCGGGGAGCTCTACCCCGAGGGGCTCACGGACGGCAAGCGCCTCTACGACATCGACGTGGCCCGCACCAACATCATCGGTGAGCTCATGGACCTCCAGGCCGGCGCCCTGCTGGAGCCGACCGTGGACACCATTGAGGTGGGGGACCGGATCGTCAGCCGCTACACCGAGCTGTGGGACGTGCTCACCGCCAAGGAGTCCTTCTCCATGGATGAGCGCTGGCGTCTGCGCCGCCGGGTCGGAGAAGCTCAATGAGATGGGCTACGACGTCGCCGCCGAGCTCGCCATGAACACCGACTCGACGGCAACCACATCACCATTCAGCCTCAGCGTCGTTGACGCTCGGCAGTACCACCGTCAGGTGATGCGACTGACCGGCCTGGACGTCCAGGAGCGTCAGGGTCAGCGCATGCTCAACGACCTGAGGCCTACCGGGCCATCACCGGCCGCAGCGAGGACCCCATCGAGCTGGTGGCCCACTCGTGGCTGGCGGAGGTCTTCGAGCCTACCATTCACCCGTCCCCGTCGAGATGCGCCGCAAGCTGGAGCCCGCGGAGATCTTTCTCACGAGATTCTCGGAGCACCGCGAGTACATGTCCGAGGCCCAGGATCACACGTCACCACCCAGGAGGCGGTGGAGGACTGATGTGGCCACGGTGCTGCCCCAGCACCGCGATGAGCGGGCCTACCTGGGGTCGGTGACACCCAGGAGATGGAGGCGATCGTCGTCGACGACGACACCGATGGGCGATGCCCGAGGACGACGCCGAGTTCGCCGCCCGCGACGAGCAGACCCCTGGCGGACTACACTAACCCCCATGGCTTCACCGCCGGTATGAAGTTCAAGGGGAGTAGGGCGCGCCCAGCAGTGCCGGCTGGTGCGTCGTCGTTGGCGCCCAGTGACGCCTGGCCGATTGGTAGTCTGGCCCGCATCAGTTGAGGCGATGGAAGGGCCGTGACGGGTTTATGAGCCAGGACGTGCCTGCATTCCAGGCCACTGCCTGGGGCCACGCCGGACGACAGCGCCTTCATCGACCTTTACTTCGACCCGTCCGTCACATTGCTTTGGGGAGAGCACCGCGTCCATCACGATCAACGGCTGGACGATGCGCTTGTCCGCGGGCCAGTCCGTGAGGGTCGCGGTGCCGCCGGGACCGGTGAGTGTCGTCTCCTACTGTTGTCTCGCGGCCTTCCTCAGTCCCAAGCCGCGCCTGAGTTCGTCGTCCAGCCCGGCCAGGTGGTCCCGGTGTTCTACCGCGCCTCCATCCTGAACGGCGACCCGGGGGTGCTGAGCACAGGAAAGCACCACGGCATGTCACGAACCGAGAAAGGATCACTGATCTTCGCACTCGTGGTGCTGTTGTCTATTCTCGTCATTGGCGCGACCTCTGGTGGTGCCGTTGTTGCTCTTCTTGAACTCGGGTGTGCCTGAGTAGCTCGCTGGCGCACCTGCGGCTTACCGGTGCGGCTTACGGGCGGGGAAATTCGGCGCGGCCGGGTGTATTCTGTCCCGGAGGACACCTCACGTCCGGGACAGGATTCAGTCCCCGACGGCGTCGAAGGTCCGGCCGTAGAGACATGCCCCCGGCTGTGCAGGAATGTCTCGACGGCGTCAGATGCTCCCGGCAGCGGGGCTCAGGCGCCGAGCTCCTCGGCGACCAACAGCCCATCTCCTGTCGGCGCGGCGGCGCAGCTACGGTGACGCGTCCAGGAGGCCAGTGAGACCTCGGTGATGGCGTCCACCAGCAGGAAGGCCCCCACGGCCGCCATCCCGCCCGGGATGCTGCCGGTCGAGCGACGACGGCGCACGGCGGCCCCCACGAGGGTCCGCCCAGACCCGCCTCGAGCAGCGCAGCACCCCGCACCGCCCACGGCTTGTCCGTCACCGTGCGCACGTAGCCCCGCCAGAAGGCCGAGCCCGGGGTGGAGGGGTCGGCCAGCAGCAGGCCCACGCTGCAGCCCACCGCGTTGACAGCCCGCGCGGCTCGTGCACGACGACGTCGGGGAACCTCCACCGGCGCCAGGCGGCCGGTGAGGACCTCCAGCACCCAGTCTGGTAGGCCCAGGGCTCGAGCATGGCGGCGAAACCCTCGATGCCGGGCTGACGATGGCGGCGGCTGCGGCCCAGGTCCGCGCCCGGCATGGCGTCAACGATCCCCGACGCGTCGGTCGGGTCCGCCAGAGCTCATCCACCAGGGACCTCAGGGCCGGGTTGCGCCTTGACCCCGCCCCATCACGTAGCGCGACGCTCATGCCCCAGGAGAAGACAGCGTCGTCTCGGGGTCCCCGGTGGGATGGCGCGGATGGACATGTCCTCGGAGTCGGAGGTCGGTACTACGGGGCCGTGGCAGGGACTCACTCGTCCCAGCCGAAGGTGCCCAGCCCGATGCCCTCACCGGAGTACATGACGATGCGGCGGGTGCAGCTCGGCGTCGAGGCTCACTGCATAGCCACCCGGCAGAAGTGTGCCTGCAGCGGCACCCGCGCGTGGGCGCTCATCGGGGATCACCACGGTGCGGACCGGCCGAGCCGTGGTGGAAGATCGAGGCAGCCTCGACGCCGTCAGGCGGGGCGTTGAAGGTCGCCAGGCCCACGGCGACATCGGCCGTGAACCGCCGGGCGGGGACTCACGAGCTCACTGACTGCTCGCCGGGTCTGCCCGCGCGCGAGGGCGGCGGTCACCGCTGACCCGGCCCCTCGACGTCGGTCGCGAGGGTCAGGCATCCAGCAGGTGGGTGGTGGCCGGGAACCACCCAGGCGCACGACCACCCGCGCGCTCGGCGAAGGCGTCGGCGACCGCCTCCGGCGTCGTGCCCGGCGCGATGAGCGCGCCGTCAGGGTGCGGTTCCAGCGCTGCGAAGCGTCCTGGGCCGTGACCTCCTGCGATCGGATGCGGCCCATTGTGTCGCTCAGCAACGGGGCCGTCGCGCGAGGCAGTGTAGAAACTGGCGCATTCCTGCCGGGGCGGCGGGATCGTCGAATCCGGTGGATCGGCCCGGCTTTGACCGTCGGCACAGTCGGACGGCCGGTCCCGAGCGGCTGAGGGTCAGCTGCCGGCGCCGGCGGGCCCTGACGCCGCAGGCGGATCGACCTCGTAGAGGCGCTGATCCCGTGGCAGCGGCCGCGCGAGCGACCCACGCTGCGGCTGTTCGGCTGCGGAGGCCAGCACGTCGCAGGTCTCGCGCAGGCAGGCGGACAGGCGCGCGCCTCCCGCGCCGGTGACCAGCACCAGGGTGGAGTCGGCCAGGGGTGAGGTCCTCGCGGCGGTGCTGCGCCGTTGGGCGTCGATCCAGGCGACGACAGAAGCAGCCCTCGTCTTCGGCTGCTCAGGGGCGCACGAGATCTGTTTCGCGGGCCACGCGCACTCCGGGCGGCTGGCACCGGCCGACACCTTCCACACACGGTGGCGTGACGCCCACCGGAAGGCGGCGTTCGATGATGACGCCGTCGGCCCCGAAGGCTCCGGCGCTGGGTGCAGGACCGCGCCCAGGTTGGGGTCGGTCATCTGTCCAGGGCCACGAGCAGCGGCGCGTGGCCCAGGGCGTGGGGCGCGCCCAGCAGGTCGTGCGGCGGTGGTGTACGTTGCAGGCGGGAACCTCGATGGCGACGCCCTTGCGGGTGGCGGAGCCGGTCAGGCGTCCAGGTCCAGCTTGCGGTTCCAGCACCGGGGCGCCCGGAGTAGGGCGGCGCGCGGGGCACCACGGCGCCCAGGCGCTCGTCGGACTGGGAGGAGACCGCCATGAAGACTCTTGATGGGGCACTGAAGGCGCAGGCGGCCTCGCCACAGCGTTGCGCCCGCACAGATCCGTGGCCCCTCGGGCACGTCGGAAGGGGCTTGATCTCCAGCTGCTTGGCGCGGGAGGGCTGGCGCCTGGGGACTCGGCGGCGGGGCCTTCGCCCGGGCCTTGGGGTGCCGACGCGGTTCTCCGCGCGGTGGTGGGCCCCGCCCCAGGCCCCAGGCGCTGGCCGCCCGAGTCCTTCGTGGGCCCTGAGCCGGGGCGGCGCTTGGCGCCGGGGCTCGTTGCCGGGCATCCGCCTCCCGTTCGTGACGGTACGAGTTGCGAAAGAGTCGTCGGTGCAGGCGGCCGCTCAGCCAGGTGCCAGCGGTTCGAGGGGAGTCCTCGACGACGACGCCGGCCCTGGTCAGCTTTCGTTCGCGCAGGGTGGCGTCGGCGCGCGCTCAGTCCCTGGCGGCACGGGCCTGGGCCCGCTGTCGAGGTCGTGGCGGATGAGACGGTCGAGGGCTCCATGGCGGCGCTGCCCTGGGAGGAGCCGGCGCCGTCGAGCACCCTGGTGCCAGGGCTCGCCATGGGTCCAGGCCCGGGACGTCGAGCTGGGAGCGCAGGTCCAGGCGAGGCCGGTCACCGAGGCGCACAGGGTCGTCGTCGGCCCCTGGCCGCCGCTCGGGCGGCCTGGGTGAGGCCACGTAGGGCCTTGAGGGTGGCGTGACGACCGCCAGCCGGGCCAGGTTGAGATCCTCATCCATGGCGGTAGAACCTCATCGGGCAGTGCCCGGGTGCGCACCTGCTCGGCGGGGGAGATCACGGCGTGACGCCTCCATCACCATCGTCGGCCCGCAGGATTGGCGGACAGTGCACAGGGCGGCGGCGTCGGCCAGGGTCTCCGGAGAACCCACGGTGGAGCGGTGGTGGACGATTGCCCAGCCAGGCGCAGCACGGCGGCGCTGTAGCGCCTTGAGCAGCCCGGCCACCACCAGGAGTTGCTCCAGCGACTTGCTCATCTTCTTCGCCCTTGATGGTCACCCAGCGTTGTGGACCCAGTGGCGCGAAGTTCCCAGTCGGCAGGCGGACTGGGCCTCGCTTGCCCCGTGGTGTGCGCAGGTCGATGCCGCCGTGGATGTCGAAGGTCTCCGCCCAGGTAGCGGCGCGATACGGCTGAGCACCCAGGTGCCGCCGGGCCGGCCCGGCCCCAGGGGCGTCCCAGGCGGCGTCGGCCGCTCGAGGGCTTGGCGGCCTTCCTCAGGGCGAGAAGTCGCGTGGGTCGCGCTTGTCGGCCTCGACGTCGCCGGGTCGAGCGCTGACTCGTCCTCGGTGGTGGCCAGGTCCTCCAGTCGCTCGTTGGTGAGTGAGCCGTAGGCAGGGAGCGCACGTCGGTGTAGACGTTGCCGGACTCTCCGACGTAGGCGGGCCGGTTCAGCAGGCGCTGGACCAGATCGATCATCCGGGATGTGGGCCGGTGGCGCGCGGTCGTGGTGGGGCGTTCACGCCAGGGCGCGGTAGGCGGCGTCGAACTCCCGCTCAGAGCGCGCTGGGCCCAGGCTCACCACGGCACCGGCGGCTCGGCGGCGGCCGACTTACTGAGGATCTTGTCGTCAATGTCGGTGACGTTGCGATGAGGCGGACCTCCGTCGCCGCGCTCGAGCCAGCGGCGCAGGGACGTCGAAGGCGATGCCACTGCGCATGTGAGATATGGGCGAGCCCCGGACGGTGGCACCACACAGGTAGATCGTCACCAGGCCGGGTGGCTGGAAGCCAGTCGGCACGATCGCGCGGGCGGCGTGAGCCGCACTGGGCGCAGGCTGCCTGCCTGCTCGGGCGGCGGAGTCGGCGGGCCCGGTGACCTGGGGACTCAGTGGGGTGATGCTCACAGGCACAGGTTACCTGGGCCGCCCGCCACCGGTGTCTACCAGGACCAGGACTTTTCCTGAGGTGCCTGAGGGCGTCGCAGTGGGCGTGGGCGACGACGTCGCCGTCGGAGGACCGGCAGGCCCACCTGCCGGCCACCCAGGCCAGGGCGGTTGAAGTTTCGAGTCGGGCGGCGAAGGCGTGCGTTTTGGTGCTGATCGCCGGTGGCGTGCGGCGGAACCGCTGATCTGGTCCAGGTCGATCGGGCCGGGCTGGCGGCGTGGCGGGCCCGGGAAGGTGCTGGGCCTGTGGGAGTCAAGGGCGGCGGGTGCGTCACCTGGCGCTGGCTCCGGCGGCGTCCATGGGCTGATCAGCGGATGACCGTCCGGCTGGCGTGCGACATAGGCCGCCAGATGGGGTCTTCCGGTTGTTCGGCCCCGGCCGGATCGTCGTCGGCCCGGTCTGGGGGAGGGGCGGCAGGATGAGGAGACGACGGCGGGTGGAGAGTTGTCCCCGTAGCCTCCCTGCCGGGCGCGCCGTTACGGTAAGGTTGCCGCGATTATCTGGCGTGGTTGTATTTTCAAAGGCCTCTAACACTTTACTGGTGGCGCATTGTGGTCGACCTTCCAAGCCGTTTTTGGCAGCGGCAACACGTCGGTCTTTCGGTATGGACTCTGCCCATCTGCTGGGGTGCCAACCACTTTCGGGCGTCGGTGAATGAGCTCGGTTTCGCCAGAAGATCGAGGCGTTTAAGGACCAGATGCGCCACGAGATGTGGGGACCGCGGTCTACGGTCCTTTCTAGGTGCCGGGAGCGCCTCCGCCGGCAAACCGCGACGAGGCGCACTCAGCAGGTCGAGCACCGCTCGTCGAGCAGGCGAGTGCGAACGCCGCGAAGGGTCTCCTGCATTTATCCACGCCGTTTTTCTTCATCCCGGTCCAGTGGATCGGGCGGTCGAGGCGTGCGCGGGAGTGGTCACTGAGTCGTGCTGTCGGTCGTGATGTCCTTCTCCGCGCTGATCTCCGGCTGAGCAGCCTCACGCCGGGCGCGAGATCCACCGGACGCTGGCCTGCCGCTGAGCGGGCTGGCTGACCTTGTTTCAGGGCAGGCGCCAGTCCACGGGCGCGGCCCCCATCTCGAGTGAGGATCGCGTTGGCGCGGCTGAAGGGCGCGAGCCGAAGAACCCGCGCGAGGCCGACAGCGGGGACGGGTGCGGCGAGGCGATGATGGGGGTCCGCCCCAGCATCGGGGTGAGTGACTGCGCCGGCCGCCCCACAGGATCGCCACGAGCGGGCCGCCGCGCTCCACCAGGGCCTCGATCGCCTGCTGCGTCACCTTCTCCCAGCAGCCCTTGTGCGAGGCCGGCGCCTCGGGCGAACGGCGAGCACCCGGTTGAGCAGCATGACGCCCCTGCTGGCACCACGGCGTCAGGTCCCCGACGCCGGCCTGGGCACGCCCCAGGTCGCTGACCAGCTCGCGGAAGATGTTCTCCAGGCTGCGCGGGGCTTTGACGCCGGGCGCCACCGAAAGCCCAGCCCCATGGGGTGACCCGTGGTGTGGGGTCTGGCCGACGATGAGGACGCGCACGTCCTCCATCGGGTAGGTGAGGCGCGCAGCACGTCGGTGCCCGCCGGGAGATACCCGACGCCGGAGGCCACCTCCTGGCGCAGCCGCTCCTGATCTCATGGACCGTGGGCTCCACGGGGCCAGGGCGCTCGCCCAGGAGGGACTCGATGATCTCAGACAGGGCTTGGCGGAGTCACGCCAGCAGAGCCCAATGGCCCATCGGCAGCGCCTGCAGGATCTTGTCGGGCCGGATACCGCGGCCGTGTGAGCCGGACGTGGTGAGCAATACCCGACGAATGACGCTCGACCGGTATCTTGTGAGCGTGAGCAACTACTGACTACTGAGGACGAGTTCGACGTCGGCGATGATGACGGCCCGGTTCCCGTGGGCGTGCACCGCCCAGGTGCCCAGGTGGCGCAGCTGGCGCCGCTGCTGGCGATCATCGTCATTGTCCCGGCGCTCGCCTCGGGGCGCGGTGACGCTGTTCCTCAACGGCTCGGGAGGCTCCGCCTCGTCGGACGCGGTCTCCTCCTCTCAGCCCGCCCAGGGCGGCTAGGCCGGTGGCAACAAGAACGCGGACAAGAACGCGGACAGTACGAACAACAAGGCCGGCGCCGCCTCGGCCAAGCCCAGCGCCTCGGCCAGCCCCTCCGGCAACGTGGACTTCACCACCAGGGTCACGGTGGCCAACGGACGAATACCGACGGCCTGGCCAAGGGGCCAGCGAGAAGCTCACCAACGGCGGCTTCACCCGCGGTGGAGGTCATCCCGGATCTACGAGAACGCGGAGCCGGCCAAGTCGACGGTCTACTCAGCTCCCCGGAGGCCCGGACCGCCGCCCAGGAGATCGGCAAGCGGCTGGGGATCAGCAACGTGGTGGAGGGCACCGCGGAGAACACCCAGGATGCCCCGATCGCGGTCATCCTGCGTGATGACCACTAAGCCGCGGTAGAGGGGCATGAGGCCACTGGCGCTTCTGGGCGTCGCCGGTTCCTGACTCTCGCCGCGGCGGTCCTGCTCACCGCCGCCGCGGCCCCTCTGGGCGGGGCTCATCTGATGGGCACCGGTCGCCGCGCCCCGACTCTGCTCAGCGGCGGCCCCATTGTGGGCGGGCGGGGCTTTGTACCCCCTGGCCCCGGGTCACACGGTTGCCTACGTCCTCGGGGACCCGCCCTGCCCCAGGCTCCCGAACCGTGGGGCTTGACCACCTCGCAGAGCGCTCTGGCCCGTCAGGCGCTCGCCCTGCCGCAAGACGGCCCGCCTCCCTCAAGGCCGGTGGGCGGACCTGGGCCGACGGCGCCCTGACCGATCTGCTCGCCCTGACCGGACCCGCGTTCATGCTCGACCTGCCCTCGCCCCGCCGGTCCCTGCTGTCCCGTCGGCCTGGCTGACGGCGTCTCCGGCTCCCGTCCCCACTGCCGGCGCTGCCTCCGCCGCCTCTGGGAGCGCCGGCCTGGAGGGCTCGCGACCGCGCGAACCCTCCCGCAAGGGGCGGAGGTCTTCCGCAGGGCGCGGTCGTGGCGGCGCCCGTGAGCATCTGGCGCTGCCGTCTGGCCCCGGACGCCGCCTCGCCGCGGCCGCCCTCAGCGCGGTGAACCTGACCGGCGAAGCGCTGGGCGTCCTGGGCACACCTGGCGTGCCTGGGCAGCGGGCCGACGGTGGCTTCGAGGCCCGCTACACCAGCAGCGGCCGCGTGCCGGACAACCGCCCCGCCCAGGCTGACGGCGCCGGATGGTTCCTGTGGGCCGCGGGCTGGGCTCCTGGCCGACGGCGTTTCCGCTGCCGACCTGCGTGGACCGCCTGGGGCACCTCTGGCGCGCGCCGCCTCCCGGCTCCTGGAGATCACGGACACGCCCTCCCACCTGCCCGCAGCCTCGCCCGACTACCGAGGTCGCCGAGACGGTGCTCACCCTGGGCACGGCCGCCCCGTGCTTCTGGGGCTGGAGGCGGCGACAGTGCTGACCCGGGCCGAGTCACTGGTGTCCCCGATCAGGCCCTGGCCGACCGGGTGGCGGCGCGCAGCGCCATGGAGCGCAATCTCGCCCCCGCCTGGGCCGCCACCTGCGGCGCGACGACGTCGATGCCACCATCGCCCTGGTCCTGCCACCCTTCACCCAGCCGCTGACCGGGGCCCGAGCGGTGCGGCAGACGGCGGCCGCGCGCATGCGCCAGCCCCGCCGGGGCTCGCCCGGGAGCGGGCTGGCGTGATGACGGCGTGTCCTGGACGCCGGAGACCGCCCTCATGGGCCTGGTCGGCACTGTCCCTGGGGATGGAGGGAGGAGGGAGCCCGGCTGCTGGCGTGGCTGGAGGCGCACCGCACCGCTACCGGAGCCCCGCCGGAGAAGGTCTTGGCTGACGGCGCTCGGCGGGCCTGCGCCCCTGGCCTGGACCCGCGCGCTCATCCTGCTGGCCACCGCCTCACGGCCCGCTGACCCGCCCTCCTGACCCGGGCGGCCGCCCCTGAGGACACGACCGGCTGCGGACCTCCCGCTGGACCGCCCGCGGGCCCGGCGGGATTCCCTGCTTCGCCGTCGGAGGATTCAGTGGCAATGAGAACTGAGCTCCTTGCACTCAAGGGCTGAGAGTGCCAGCATTGCGGTTAGCACTCGGGCACCTCGAGTGACAAAGCATCCTTGAATGCACCAAGTTCATCCAGGCTGGAACGTGAGGGCCGGCGTCGGGCGTGACGTGAACGCCCGGGACCGACCCGTCCGTCGCGGGCACGAACCGGCCGCCCTACCACGCAGTGGAGGAAACTCAATGTCCAAGATCATCGCCTTCGACGAGGAGGCCCGCCGCGGCATGGAGCGCGGCCTCAACACCCTCGCCGACACCGTCAAGGTCACCCTGGGCCCCAAGGGCCGTAACGTCGTGCTCGACAAGAGTGGGGCGCCCCACGATCACCAACGACGGCGTGACCATCGCCAAGGAGATCGAGCTCGAGGAGCCCTACGAGAAGATCGGCGCCGAGCTCGTCAAGGAGGTCGCCAAGAAGACCGACGACGTCGCGGGTGACGGCACCACCACCGCCACCGTCCTGGCCCAGGCCCTGGTGCGTGAGGGGCCTGCGCAACGTCGCCGCCGGCGCCAACCCGATCGCCGTTCGCCGCGGTATCGAGAAGGCCGTCGCGGCCGTCGTCGAGCGCCCTGCTGGCTGACGCCAGGAGGTCGAGACCCAGGAGGAGATCGCGGCCACCGCCTCCATCTCCGCCGCCGACGAGCAGATCGGTGCCTTCATCGCCGAGGCCCTGGAGAAGGTCGGCCACGAGGGTGTCGTCACCGTCGAGGAGTCCAACACCTTCGGCCTCGAGCTCGAGGTCACCGAGGGTATGCGCTTCGACAAGGGCTTCATCTCCCCCTACTTCGTCACCGACCCCGACCGCCAGGAGGCCGTCCTGGAGGACGCCTACGTCCTGCTGGTCGAGTCCAAGATCTCCAACGTCAAGGGACCTGCTTCCGCTGCTGGAGAAGGTCATGCAGACCGGCAAGCCGCTGGCCATCATCGCCGAGGACGTCGAGGCCGAGGCCCTGGCCACCCTCGTCGTCAACCGCATCCGCGGCACCTTCAAGTCCGTGGCCGTCAAGGCCCCCGGCTTCGGTGACCGCCGCAAGGCGATGCTGCAGGACATGGCCATCCTCACCGGCGGTACGGTCATCTCCGAGACCGTCGGCCTCAAGCTCGAGAACGCCACCCTGGAGGACCTGGGCCAGGCCCGCAAGGTCGTCGTCACCAAGGACGACACCACCCTGGTCGAGGGCGCCGGCGACAAGGAGGCCATCGAGGCCCGCACCGCCCAGATCCGCCTGGAGATCGAGAACTCCGACTCCGACTACGACCGCGAGAAGCTCTCCGAGCGTCTGGCCAAGCTGGCCGGCGGCGTGGCCGTCCTCAAGTCCGGTGCCGCCACCGAGGTGGAGCTCAAGGAGCGCAAGCACCGCATTGAGGACGCCGTGCGCAACGCCAAGGCCGCCGTCGAGGAGGGCATCGTCGCCGGTGGTGGCGTCGCCCTGCTCCAGGCCGCCGAGGTCCTCGACACCCTCAAGCTCGAGGGCGACGAGGCCACCGGTGCCGCGATCGTCAAGGTCGCCGTGGAGGCCCCGCTCAAGCAGATCGCTGCCAACGCCGGCCTCGAGGGCGGCGTGGTCGTGGACCGCGTGCGCAACCTGCCCACCGGTGAGGGCCTCAACGCCGCCACCGGCGAGTACGTCAACCTGCTGGCCGCCGGCATCGCCGACCCGGTCAAGGTGACCCGCTCCGCCCTGCAGAACGCCGGGTCCATCGCCGGTCTGTTCCTGACCACCGAGGCCGTCGTGGCCGACAAGCCCGAGCCCCCGGCCGCCCCGGCCGATGGTGGCGCCGGTGACATGGGTGGCATGTACTGATCGACGCGACTGCCGACGAGCCAGTCATGACCCGGTAGCCCGGCCGCGACGTCGGCCGGTCCCGGAACCACGGCGGGCCGTCTCTCACACACGTGAGAGGCGGCCCGCCGCCGTGTGCGTACCTGTCCGCGCTGGAGACGGGGCGGTTGGGCCTGTGTGGTCAGCTCGTGTGGCGCACACGCTGAAGCGGGAGGCGGCGCAGTCCTGAGCGAGCCTCGCCGTCGGCGGCTCCTACCAGGCGCCCAAGGGAGCCGAGCCCGCGGCCGGTGCAGGAGCGGGAGCCGGCGTCGGGCCGGTGAAACGTCCCTGATTGGAGGTCTCGGCGTCGTCGTAGCACACGGCGGCGTTGTCCAGGGCCAGGCTGATCTGATCGAGATTGGACCGCACCTGGAGCTGGGTGAGGTGCCAGTCGGCCGCGCAGGCGGCCATGGAGTCCGATGCGGTCCCGGTCCAGCAGGACTGGAGCAGGCCGATGTCTCCCCGCATGCCGTCGACCTCGGTCTGGATCGTCGCGATGCGGGTACGGGTTCGGGCGGCGGTGTCGGCCACCGCGGCGGTATCGACGGAGTAGGCGGGCATGAGGGCGTCCTTTCGTGAGAGGCGGCCCTGAGGGCCGTGCGCGGTGCTGGTGGTGCACTGACGTGCGCGCTGTGCCTCTCACGGTAGGGGCCCGGGCGGCGGCGTACCGGGCGAGGAGCCGGCCCTGTGGAGTGGGCCTGCAGATCGTGGCCTGTGGCCCCGCAGACGGCGGGTCGTCCCTGAGAGAAGGGCCTGCCGGGCGCCTTAGAGGTCCCCGGCGCCGTCGTCGATGATCTCCTCGGTGATGGGAGCGATCTCGCCGGTACGGGCCTCGCGCAGCTCCTTGGCCTCCTGGGTCTTGGCCCGCAGCTTCTCGGTGAGCTTGTCCCGCTCGGCCTGGACCCGGGCGCGGCGGTCCTCGGCGTCGTCGGAGCGGTTGCGCGAGCACATGAGCAGGTCCAGGTCCGCGATGCAGGACTCCATGGAGGCGGTGTGCGCCATCGCCTCCTCGCCGTCCTTGTCCTCGCGACCCTCGCCGCGCTCAGCGGGTGCATCGACGGGGTGGCGCGCTGAGGCCACGGCCGGGATCCCGCGGGCGGGGGTACGCGGCGAGGGGCGCTCGATGGGGAGGCGGATGAGGACGGAGCCTCCGGCGATCCTGAGGACGCCACGGGGGCCGGGGAGGCGGGCGGCGTCGCGGTCGACGCCGTCACCGTGGATCGCAGGGCCCTGAGCGCGGTTGAGTCCAGGCGCAGGGTGTCGCCGTCCCGGGCGGGGCCGGTCGTGGGGGTCCTTGACGGGCAGCGCTTGGAGGCCCAGCGGAGGGGTACGGGGGCGCGTTCGGCGGTCTCGTCCGGCTGCTCGGCAGCCCCGGGAGCGAGGTCTTCGACAGCGGTGGGCTGGCCGATGAGGCCACCGGGGCGGGGCGCGTCGGTTCCCTGCGCGGCCGCGGCCTCCAGGACCGCCGGATCGGCCTGCGCTCCCCGCTCCTCGGCGAGCTTGGTGAGCTTCTCGTGGAGACGCCGCTGCTCGGCTGACAGGTTCTCCCGAGCCGGGTGCTCCCAGCGCTCGCCCAGTGGGGAGTGGAAGAGGTGCTCACGGTCCAGGAGCCGGGAGACGATCGTCAGGCGGCCGCGCAGGTACTCCTCCACGGGGATGTGGGAGTACTCCTCACGCAGAAGCCGCACGTACTCGGTGTAGGTCTGGGGGTCCGCGGCCAGGGTTCCCAGGTCGGCGTCGATGAGGGCCTGGGCGTCGATGTCGTCATCGGCGAGCATGTGCCGCTTGAGGTTGACGATGAGGCTGCACACCCGCTTGACCGTCTCCATCGGGACACCCAGGTGACGCAGGTCGGCCTCAGCGAAGGCTGCCGAGGCGGTCTCGTCCTCGCCGCCGTTGCCGCGGATGACCTCCTCGACGTCGGAGGAGAAGACGCAGCCGTGGTACCAGCAGGCGATCCGCATGATGTCCGGGTTGTGCGACTCCTCGGCCAGCTCATCGACCCGCGCGAGCATGTCGATGAGGTGGCGAAGATTGTGGAAGCGACGATCCGGTGTGGACCAGCGCTCAATGAGGAGCCTCGCCGGCGGAGCCGATCGCCCTGGGGCTGCGTGAGCGCCGATCGCCTTCACCGAGCGGGTGAAGGCGGGCAGAAGCCATTGCGGTGCTTCGATAACACCCATGGGTCAGTCTCCGTGTTGGAAATGGAACGCGTGCCATCGTAGGACTGTCCTCGCCGTGACGTCGACGTGACACAGTGTCTGGCGTGCCACTCTTATCATTCTCCCCGGCTGACGGCCTTCCCGGAGGTGTGGGGGCCTACCAGGCCGGTGCGGGCGGCAGCTCGATGTGGACGGTGGCGCCGCCGCCGGGGGTCTGGAGCATCTGGACCGTGCCCTTGTGAGCGGCCACGATCCCCAGCACGATCGCCAGTCCCAGGCCGGAGCCCCCGGTCTCCCGGTTGCGGAGGTGTCCGAGCGGTAGAAGCGCTGGAAGACCTCTCGGCCGCCTCCGGTGGCACGCCGTGGCCGTGGTCGCGGACCTCGACGACGACGACTGGCTGCGCCGTCGGGTTGGCGCGCGGGGCGCCATGCCGATGGCGATCTCCACCGGCGTCCCGGAGGGGTGTGGCGCACCACGTCGCCCAGCAGGTTGGTGAGGATCTGGGAGAGGCGGTCGCGGTCACCGATGACCTGGAGCGAGGGGCCTCCTGCCGGCGGCCCTCGTCGCGGGGGTCGAGGGGATGAGGCCGCAGTCGCGCTCGGGGCCAGCACCATCATGTCGCTCAGGGCCCCGGCGGCCAGGTCGGTGAGGTTGACCGGCTCCATGGACATCTCCCGGCCCTCGTCGATCCGGGCCAGCTGGAGGAGATCGTCGACGAGGCGCCCCATCCGGTTGGACTCGGTCTCGATGCGCCCCATGACCTCACCGGTCTTGTTCGCGGGCACCCCGCCCATCCGGTAGAGCTCGCCGTAGCCGCGGATGGCGGCCAGGGGGGTGCGCAGCTCGTGGGAGGCGTCGGAGACGAAGCGCGTCATCCGTTCCTGGGCCACGACCTGGGCGGCGGGAGGCTCTCGTTCTGGGTGAGCATCGTGTTGATCGCCCGCTGCAGCGAGCCCACCTCCGTGGTGCGTGGCTCGGTGACCAGAATGCGTGCGGACAGGTCGCCGTGGGCGATCCGGGCGGCCACGCTCTCGATCTGGCGCAGGGAGCGGAACGAGCGGTGAACCAGGTAGGTGGCGAAGAGGGCGCCCACCGAGATGATCGAGACGTCAGCCAGCGCCACCACGAGGCGGGTGCGCTCGACGGTCTCCATGACGTCGCTCAGCGGGAGGGCCAGGGCCACGGCGCCGGTGTACTCGCCGGTGTTCTGGTCCCTGATGAGCAGGGTGATCATCCGCCACTGGTGGCCGGGCTGATCGGAGTTGACCGTCGTGATCGGGAAGTCGTTCTTGTCCGCGTGGGCCAGGGCGCGCCGGTAGTCCAGGCCCTTGATCTGGGGGCGGCCGTAGGGTGGCGGCGGTGTCCGGGGAGATCCACTCCCCGTTGCGGCTGGGGTCGAGGTACTCGGCCTTGACGTAGTAGTTCGAGGGGAAGGTGGTGCTGCTGGTCCCTCCCTCGCGGATCTGGGCCAGTCCTTGGCTTCCGATGGCCACCGAGGTGGTGCGCAGCTGGCTGTCGATCTGGCCCATCATGTGGCTGTAGAGCAGTGAGGTCACCACGAAGGAGACGACGATGAGCCCGATGGCCAGCAGGCCGGTGGTCATGAGGGTCAGGCGCGTGCGCAGTGGCATCGCCTGCCACGGCCGCTGAATCGCGGTGATCGGGTGCCATCGGCCCCGTTTGATCGGGCGGTGCTGCTTACCGGACGACTTGGCCGGGCGCGTGCTCCCCCCACGCGCCGCCGCCATCACTCGGCCTTGGGTTCGCGGAGCATGTAGCCGACTCCGCGACGAGTCTGGATGAGCGGGGTGACGGGCTGGCCGTCAGCGCCCTGGATCTGGTCCACCTTGCGGCGCAGGTAGGAGATGTAGGACTCCACGATCGCGGCGTCACCGTTCCAGTCGTACTCCCAGACGTGGTCGAGGATCTGGGCCTTGGACACGACGCGCCCGGCGTTGAGCATGAGGTAGCGCAGGAGCTTGAACTCGGTGGGCGACAGATCCACCTCGACCTCGGCGCGGTACACCTCGTGGGCGTCCTCGTCCAGGACCAGGTCGGCCACGCGCACGACGCCGTCGTCCTGGTTCTCAATGGCGTGGGTGCGGCGCAGGATGGCGCGGATGCGGGCGATGACCTCCTCCAGCCCGAAGGGCTTGGTGACGTAGTCATCGCCGCCGACGGTCAGGCCCTGAACCTTGTCGGCCATGTCGTCGCGGGCGGTCAGGAAGAGGATCGGGGTGGTCACGTCGCGCTCGCGCAGGCGTCGTGCCACGGTGAAGCCGTCCATGTCGGGCAGCATGACGTCGAGGACCACCAGGTCGGGAGACGTCTTCTCCACTGTCTTCAGTGCGCCGTTGCCGTCGCCCGCGATCGAGACCTCGAAGCCTGCGAAGCGCAGGGACGAGGCCAGCAGGTCGCGGATGTTGGGTTCATCGTCGACGACAAGGAGGTGAGCTTCGGTGCGGGACTGCTGGGAACGCTCCATGAGTCTCACCATTCCTTCAGTTTCTGGTCGTTTCCTGAACGACGTCCGAATGGTCGCTGTTGATAGGTCAAGTGGTTGGTGTGACCTCGTTCCAATTGTAGACCCAGGAGTCTTGCAGTTCCCACAAAACGGGGAACTGTGTGGTTGTCGGTTGAAGCGGGGCGATCGCCGGCGACTCCTCGGTAAGTTGGGCTGTGACATGAGACGGGGCGGCGACATGTGTCGCCGCCCCGCCGTCGGGTCAGAGAAATCAGAGGAAGGCGAGAGGGTCGAAGTCCTCCAGCGGGATGATGCACACGCGTGGCAGCGGGATGGTGAAGGCCTTGACGTCACTCTCCAGGTCGTAGACCGTCAGGCCCTCGCCCTCCAGGGCGGCCAGCTGGGCGTTGAGGAACTCGCGAAGCACAGGATCCCCACCTTGGCGCCGGCCTGCAGGAGCCGCTCGATGTGGGGATGTAGTCGCCGTCGTGGCTGCCCAGCAGGACGTGGGCCTCCTGCCCGGACTCGGCCCGTTCGGCCAGCGCCTCCAGGGTGCGCTGAATACCGATGTCGACGACCTTCTCGTCGTTGCTGCCGGACCCGGCCAGCGGCACGGGGCGATAGTCCATGGCCAGGAGGGCCTGGATGAAGCTCATGGGCATATGGCCGCTGGTGGCGTTGAGGAAGAACAGGGCACGGGCCTCGTTCCCCTCGCCCTCGGCGGTGCCGGCGGAGGACAGTTCATCGCAGTATGCGAGGACTCGGTCCCAGCGGGGCCGCTCCTCAGGTTCGGGACGCCGCCCCAGCACACTCATGCCGAGAGTGGCGTCAATGTTCTCGCCATCGACGAGAAGATAAGTCGGTACGCTCATGAGGCTCATGCTACCGGTCACGGCGTCCACTAGCCTCCGGCGACGCTCGATGACACCGCACCGATACCGGTCTCCCCGTGCCGACGACGCCGTCGGGTGCGGTCTGCGCGGTCGGGGACAAAACCTTCCCGGCGGGGACAAAGCTTGCCCGGTGGGGGCGTTCGACGCCGTCGGGTGCGGAAATCCTGTCCCCGCAGGCGTGGGATGCCCCTGGCCGGGACGGACTGTCCCCGGGCGCGCGGAATGTCCCCGGCCGGGGCCCGTGTCGGCCCGGGTCGGCCTGTGTCAGCGGGCGTCGGCCGACGTCGAGGCGCACGAAGCCGCCCGGTACTCATCGGGATGATGAGTACCGGGCGGTCTACGGGGCTGAAGCGCCTAGGTAATGCGGCGAGGTCAGCTCAGTTCAGCTCAACTCAGTAGGAGGACGTCTCCTCGCCGGCCGGCTGACCCTGGTTCTTCAGGGCCGCGAAGGCGGCGTTGATCGCGTCGTCGTCACCGTCGGTGATCTGGGCGGGGGCCTGCTGCTGGGCGCCCGGAAGGGCCGGGCTCTGCCCGGACTTCAGGGCCGCCAGCCGGGCCTCGGCCTCCAGGCTGGCCCCGGAGGCCTCGAGCTCGGCGAACTGGGACTCCAGGGAGGAGCCGGCTAGCTCCATCTGCCCGGCGGCCTGGGCCTCGACCCGACGCACCTGGTCCTCGTAGCGAGACAGCTCGCTGGTGGGGTCCAGGACGTTGATGGAGCGGATGGCAGCCCTGCACCTTGACCTGGGCCTCGGCGGTCTTCTGGCGGGCGATGAGCTGGTCGCGCTTGGAGCGCAGCTCGCCGAGCTTGACCTCCATCTGCTGCAGGCCGGTCTTGAGCTGCTCGACGACCTGGCGCTGGGAGGCGATCATCGGCTCGGCGGCCTTGGCCTCGTTCTCCGCCGTGATCTGCTTGGTCAGCGCGATCTTGGCCAGTGAGTCCCACTTGTCCGCGCCGGCCGTGTCACCGCCGGAGCGCAGCTGGTCGGCCTTGCGGGAGGCGGCCAGGGCCTTGTTGCCCCAGTCCTTGGCCTCGGCGACGTCGGCGTCGTGGTCCTTCTCCGCCAGGCGCAGGTTGCCGATCGTCTGGGCGACGGCGTCACGGGCCTCGGCGATGGACGCCGTGTAGTCCCGCACCAGCTGGTTGAGCATCTTCTCCGGGTCCTCGGCGCGGTCCAGGAGCGCGTTGATGTTGGCGCGGGTGAGCTGGGCGATGCGCCCCAGGATCGACTGCTTCTCAGCCATGGTTGTTCGTCCTTCCGTCGAGCTGCGACGTCGGTGTGGGCAGATAGTGGGCAGGTATGGACCCGGCGCTCGCCGGGTGGTCGCCAGGTGGTGGCCGGTGGGCCAGGCGAATCAGGCGTCGCGATCGCAGGGTCCCGGCGCCCGGCGTCATGCGGGTGGGGGCCGCATCGCTCAGGGCATGACTGGTGGGCGGGTGAGGCGGGCGGTCGGCAGGGACGCGGCTCGAAGTCGCCGCCGCCGTCGAAGAAGCCGCCGCCTCCACCCGAGAAGTCCCCGCCGCCGGAGAAGAAGCCGCCGCCTCCGCCCCAGTCGCTGTCGTGGTGATGGGAACTCCAGCCGCCGTAGTTGTGGCCACCGCCCAGCAGCAGCCCGCCCAGCAGGAGAGAGCCCAGGTCGAGCCCGCCGCCTGAGCGGCCATAATCGCGGGAGTAGGAATAGCGCTCACCGGAGTTCGGGCTCCACGAGCTCGACGATCCGCGCACGTCGGCCTCGGCCAGGGCCTGGGCCTGGGCCACGAGCGGCTCGGCCGCCGCGACCTCCGCCAGGGCCGCCACCGGGTCAGTGGTCTGGACGGTGGTGGCGGCCGTGGCATGACGGGCGGCCTCACTGAGGCGCGGTGCGCGCCGAGGGGCCCACCGCCCCGCGATAGGTGGTGATGTAAGAGGTCACGGACTCCACCTGGGAGTTGAGGCGGGCCAGGCGCGAGCCCAGGAGGCCCGGGCACGCGAGTCGTTCTCCTCGCGCTCGCGGGCCGGGGCCAGGGCGGCGTCGATGGCGGCCTCGGCCCGGGCCAGATGGTCCAGGGCGGCCCGGGGTCGCCGCTCGGGTTGGCGCCACTGGCCTGACGGCCCCTCGGCGACGGCGGCCTCGGCGTCGGCCACGAGCAGGGGCCAGGGTCGCCGCCGGCACCGCGCCCTCCAGGCGTTTGGCGTCCACCAGGTCCGAGGAGATCGAGGCGATGGCCGCCTCCAGGTCCTTCGCCGCGCTCTGGAGGCGCTCGCGGGCCCCGGTGACTTGGGCGGCCAGCTGGCCGGCCTGGGCGATGGAGCCCTGGGCGATGCGGACCTGCTCGACCGCCGTCGCCTCCTGGGAGGCCTCGACGCTGGCGCGGGCCTGGTCCAGGGCGGTGCGCCCGGCGGCCAGCAGGCGGCGGGCCTGCTCGGGGGCCTGGGCCACACTGGTCAGGGAGGAGGCCGGGTAGGCGGCACTGAGCGTCACCAGGATTGTCTCAGCCATGACGATGGCCTGCTCGGTCTCGTCGGCGCGCTGGGCGGTCTCGGCGATCGACGTCGGCAGGTTCGCCTCGATGCCGCGCCGCTTGTTGAATGCCTCCTCCTGAGCGCGGATCTCACCGACCGCCTCCGAGCAGTGCTGGAGGATCTCGGTGTACATCTGGCGTTGCTGCGGCTCGGTCTCGGGGATGTCGTCGTCGAGGATTTTGCGCAGCTCGAAGCACCGCGACAGGTGCTTGCGGGCGCTGTCCAGGGCGGCGGTGAAGGCGTCCGTGGCGGATAGGCCGAACTGCGCCTGCGCGTAGGACAGCTCCTCGGCGGCGGCGCGCACCGTGTCATCGGCCTGGACCAGGGCGCTGCCAGCTTGGGTGCGCAGCTGCTCCACCGTCATTGCCGCGGGGCCTGTGGGCTGGTTGCTGGGGGCGCCGCTCTGATTCCTGCGTTTGCCGAACAGCATGCCGTCGTTCTCCTTGTTCTTCTTGCGCTTGTACACCGTCCAGGCGGCGGCCCCGCCGGCCGCGACCGCGCCCCCGCCCAGCAGGAGCGGAAGCGCCGAGGAGCCTGAGTCACCTGAGCTGCCCGAGCCCGATGAGCCGGACATGTTGTCCGGGATGGCGGCCACGGCGTCGTCGTAGTTGCCCGCGCTGAGCTGCTTCTTGATGGCCGAGTCGATCCGCTTGTAGTCGGACTCGGAGAACTTCGAGGAGTTGTCGTGCGCCTGCAGCTTGTAGCTCTTCGAGGCCGAGCCGTCGGAGGGGATGTTGATGACCAGGAGCATGTCGTCACGCCCCAGCTTCGTGTCCTTGAAGGTCTGCGCGGCGATGGCGGAGGCCTTCTGGCTGGAGTCGGAGACGGTCAGCACCCACAGGCCCACGCCGTACTTGGAGGACATGGTGTCCACGGCCTGCTGGGCCTTGGAGGCATCCAGGATCCCTGAGCTCATCAGTGACGTGCTCGGTCAGGGTGGTCGACGCCGCCGGGAGGGCCCGGGGCACGCCCACCGAGGCGGCCGAGGTCTGTGCGGAGGAGGCCAGGGCCAGGGATGCGGAGCCGGGCGTCGTCGGAGCGGCCGCGGCGCCGGCAGAGAGCCCCAGCAGCCCCAGGGCGGCCGCCGTCGCGACGCCGGAAAGGGCCATCTGGTGCCAAGGACGGGGGAGTGGGGGCTGCTGGTTCTTCATCCGGGTCATCGTCCCCGCCGGGTGAGGGTGTGAGCAAGTCGTTTCGCCTCAGGCGGCACGCCTGCGCCTGTCACCGCGCGCAGGCAACCGAACCGGCGGCAGAATGTCGCCCATGACTGACACGCTCACGATCACCGTCATCGAGCCGGAGGAGCTCGCGCCCGTCGGGCGCCTGGGGGAGTGGCTCTTCGCCGAGGGTGCCTCCCTGCGCATGGTGCGCCCCTGGCGGGGCGAGCCCATCCCTTCCCTGGACGAGATCGGCGACGGCCTCGTCGTGCTGGGCGGTTCCATGAGTGCCCACGATGAGGGCGAGCACCCCTGGCTGGCGGACCTGCGTGAGCTGCTGCGCGGCGTCGTCGCCGACGACGTCCCCGCCATCGCCATCTGCCTGGGTGCCCAGGTGGCCGCCGAGGCCCTCGGGGGCTCCACGGCCGTGCCGGCGCTGGGCAACGACGAGGTCGGCGTCGTCGAGCTGACCATCACGGCCGCCGGCGAGAGCGACCCGGTCTTCGGGGCCGTGGCAGCCGAGGCCATCCGCGCCGCCCACCGCGCCGGAATCTCCACCTCCGACGGCACCCGCCTGCCCGTCATCGTCTCCCATCACGACGCCGTCACCCACCTGCCTGAGGCCGCCACCCTGCTGGCCTCCTCCGACCGCTCCCCGGTTCACACCTGGCGGGCCGGGCGACTCCTGGCCTTCCAGCACCACCCCGAGTCCGACCCGGCGCGCGTGGCCTACTGGCGCACCCGCGACGCCCTCAACGACCTGGCCGGAAGCATGGACGCGGCCTCCCTCCAGGCTGCCCGCGATGCCCTGGAGGTGGCCGCCGGCCGGAGCGCCGCGCCGGGCGCCGCCGGAACCCACGGGGCCACGGCCGCCGACCTGCCCGAGGCGGCCGCCAGCGCCGGGGCCGCTGCCCGTGAGCAGGCCGAGAGGGTCGACCCCGCCATCCAGGCCTTCGGCCGCAGCCTGGCCCGCGTCCTCGTGCGCAACGTGCGCGCCCGCCGTCTGGCGCGCTGACCGGGCTGCCGGCCCTCGCTGGTCCAGCCGGCCCGGCCAGTTCGGGTTGTCCGGCTGCGCCTCGTGCGCCGTCGGGCCGGGCTCAGTTGTTCGCGGTGAGGTCCTCGGCGTCGATGATGGCGTAGGCGTAGCCCTGCTCGGCCAGGAAGCGCTGCCGGTGGGCGGCGAACTCCTGGTCGGCGGTGTCGCGGGCGACGACCGTGTAGAAGTGGGCCTGGCGGCCGTCCTCCTTGGGGCGCACGATCCGCCCGAGCCGCTGGGCCTCCTCCTGGCGCGAGCCGAAGGAGCCCGAGACCTGGATCGCGACGCTCGCCCCGGGCAGGTCGATGGAGAAGTTCGCGACTTTGGAGACCACGAGCGTGCGGATCTCGCCGGAGCGGAAGGCGTCGTAGAGGCGCTGGCGCTCGCGCACCGTCGTCGCCCCGGTGATGACGGGGGCGCCCAGGTGCTCGGCGATCTCGGTGAGCTGGTCCACGTACTGGCCGATGACTAGGGCCGACTCGCCCTCGTGGCGGGCCAGGAGAGCCTCGATGATCGGCAGCTTGCGCGGTGAGCAGGCGGCCAGGCGGTAGCGCTCCTCGGGCTCGGCGGTCGCATAGGCCATGCGCTCACCGGCGTCGAGGGTCAGGCGCACCTCGGTGCAGATCGCCGGGGCGATCCAGCCCTGGTTCTCCAGGTCCTTCCAGGGGGCGTCGTAGCGCTTGGGGCCGATGAGGCTGAAGACCTCGTCCTCGCGGCCGTCCTCGCGCACGAGGGTCGCCGTCAGGCCCAGGCGGCGGCGCGCCTGCAGGTCCGCGGTCATACGGAAGATCGGGGCGGGCAGGAGATGGACCTCGTCATAGACGATGAGCCCCCAGTCGTGGGAGTCCAGCAGGTCCAGGTGCGGGTAGACGCCTTTGCGGCGAGTGGTGAGCACCTGGTAGGTGGCGATCGTGACGGGGCGGACCTCCTTGCGCGAGCCGGAGTACTCGCCGATCTCCTCCTCGGTCAGGGTGGTGAAGCGGATGAGCTCCTCCTTCCACTGACGCGCCGAGACCGCGTTGGTGACCAGGATGAGCGTCGTCGTCGAGCTCTTGGCCATGGAGGCGGCGCCCACGAGGGTCTTGCCGGCCCCGCAGGGCAGGACGACCACGCCTGAGCCCCCCGCCCAGAAGCTCTCCACCGCCTCGCTCTGGTAGGGGGCGCAGCTGGAAGGTGCCGGGGGAGTCGGTCAGGGTGATGGGGTGGGCCTCGCCGTCGACGTAGCCGGCCAGGTCCTCGGCCGGCCAGCCCAGCTTGATGAGCACCTGCTTGAGGGTGGCCGCGCTCGGAGGGGTGGACGACGATGTCGGCCTCCCGAGTCGCGTCCCCAGCAGGCCCTTGGTGCGCTTGGAGCGCATGACCTCCTCCAGGACCGGCACGTCGGTGGCGTGCAGGACCAGGCCGTGGGCGGGGTCGGTGAGCAGCTGGAGGCGGCCGTGGCGGCTCATCGTCTCGGCGATCTCGGTGAGCAGGGGCGTGCGGCACCGGGAAACGCGAGTAGGTGATGAGGGTGTGGACGACCGTCTCCGCGTCCAGGCCCGCGGCGCGTGCGTTCCACAGGGCCAGCGGCGTGATCCGATAGGTGTGGATGTGCTCGGGGCGCGCTCCAGCTCGGCGAAGGCCGCGATGGCGCGGCAGGGCCTGCCCGGCCTGGGGGTGGGCGACCTCAGGAGCACGGACTTGTCGGACTGGACGATGAGCGGGCCGTCAGGGGACCGAGGACACCGAGGACGCAGGATCGCTGGGCGTAGCGGACATGGGCGGAGTATCCCAAGCCGGGAGCAGCGCGCCGCCGTGACGGAGGAGACGTTCCTCTTCCAGCGGGAGGGGCGGGCGGCCGGCGTCATGCCTGGGCGCGGTGCAGCTGACAGCGCTCAACCAACAGTGATGGCACATCCATTCGCGTCATGCCCGGGCGCGCGGCGGACGGGCCGGATCCTGGGCTGCCGCGGTGGCGCGCGAGCCGTGGGGTGCGGGCCCGAGCCCCGGAGGCGGGTCGGGAGGTGCTTTAAGGGGCCAGAAGCGGTGACATCTGCGGGGGTGTGTCCAAATCGGAAACAAAGGCGCGAGGTGCGCTGCGGCCTGCGAAAGAAAACCGCATGATTCTGCGGTTCGCGTTGCTGGCCCTCAGGGGCGGTGAGGTCCCTTTGTATCCGATTTGGACATCGATGCCCTTCATCCAGGCTCCCCGCTCTGTCCGTGACTGGGGCGGGGGCGTATTTTGGTGCGGATGAGCCCTTCCGCCTCCACCCAGGACCTCGCCGTGCACCTGACGGCGCTGCCGGACCGCGAGGTCGCCGCCCTGCTGGTGGCGCGCCCGGACCTGGCTGCGCCGCCGTCCTCCTCCTTCCTGGCGCTGGCGACCCGCGGGGGCCCCGGGCAGCATCGAGCACGCCCTGGCCGGGCTGGATGCGCCGACGCTGGCCGTGGCCGAGGCAGTGGTGGCTCTCAGCCGGCCCGATGAGTCGCGCCGGGCGGGCGGGGCCAGGGCCGAGCAAAGTCACCGAGGGCATCGATGCAGCCGGGGATGGACTCGCCGAGGTGGCCGAGAACGGGCAGGATGGCGGGGCCGGTGGAGAACCTGCCGGTGGTGAGCCGGCCGATGACGAGACTGTCGGCCATCCCTGCCGGCAATCCGGCCAACCCGGACCACACTGACCTGGCTGGGCTGGTCGCCGCCCACCTCCCACTGCCTGCTGAGCAGGTCACCGTGGCATTGGAGCACCTGCGTCGGCTGGCGCTCATCATCGAGGGCAGGCCCCTGGCTGCGCTCGAGACCGCCTTCGGACCGCACCCCTTCGGCCTGGGGCCCTGGGCCGCTGAACCCCTGAGCGCCGAGCGGCTGCCACCCACCCTGGAGGAGCTGAGCGAGCACTCGGCCAGTGGAGCCGGCGGCAAGCCGGTCATCCCGGCGGCCTCCGTGGAGATGCTCCAGGCCCTCACCTGGGGGCCGCCCGCTGGCACCCTGCGTGCCGGCGGCACCGCACCCGGGTGCAGCCCCGCTCATCGAACGTGGCTGGCTAGAGCGCAGCAGCGATGCCCACGGGCGCACCCGCTTCATCCTGCCGCGCCAGGTCGCCCTCGCCCTGCGCGGCGGCCGCCTGACCCGCGAGCCCCTCACCGCCCCCGAGGCCGGCGACCTGGAAACGGTGGGCGCCGACGTCGTCGCCTCCGAGGCCTCGTTCCACGCCGAGGAGGCCGTCCGGCTCGTGGCCGCCCTCCTGGAGGAGTGGGGCCGCGAGGGCGGCACGATCCGCCGCACCGGCGGAGTGAGCGCGCGCGCCTGGCCCGCACCGCCGATGCCCTCGACCTGGAGGCCGACGTCGCCGCCCGCATCATCGAGATCGCCGCGGCCGCCGGGCTCCTGGGGCTCGACGACGACGGCACCACCTGGGTGCCCTCCTCCCAGGCCGCCGGCTGGCTCACCGACAGCCTCCCCCAGCGCTGGGCGCCGCTCGCCCCTGGCCTGGTCGGGCAGCGCCCGCACCCCCTGGCTGACGGGCACCCGCGATGACGACGGAACCCCTGCGCGCCGTCCTCAGCCCGGACCTGGAGGCCGGGTGGGCGGCGCGACTGCGCGCTCGGGTGCTCGCCCTCCTGGGTGACCTCCCGCCAGGCGCCAGTGCCACCCCCGCCTTCGTGCGGGCGGCCCTGACCTGGCAGAGCCCCCGGCGCACCATCCCCGGCGGGGCCATCTCCGCGGTCCTGGCCGAGGCCGAGGCCCTCAGGGTCACCGGCGGCGGGGCGCTCACTGAGGCTGGCAGGATCCTCGCCCGACGTGCTACGGCGAGCCTCGACGAGCAGGACCCCGGACTCAGCGGCAGGCCCTGGCGGCCCCACCGATCCTGGAGACGCAGGTCGCGCCGAGGAGGCGGGTGGCGACGCACACGCCGAGCCGCTGTCGGACGACCAGGCCCTCACCGCCCTGGAGGCGGCGCTCGCCGTAGACCTGCCGGCCGCCGTCGAGATGATCCTCGTCCAGTCCGACCTCACCGCCATCGTGCCGGGCCGTCCCCGCCCCCGAGCTGGCCGCGCTGCTGGAACGCACGAGCGTCGTCGAGTCGCGCGGCGGGGCGCTCACGGTGCGCTTCACGCCCGAGTCGGTGCGCGGCGCGCTCGACGTCGGCTACCGGGCCGAGGAGATCACCCAGGAGATCGGCCGCTACAGTCCCACGCCCTCTGCCGAACTCGCTCAGTGTGCTCATCCAGGACGCTGCCCGCCACCACGGGGCGGTGCGCGTGCAGGCCGTGTCCGCGCTGCTGCGGGATCGGCGACGAGGCCACGGCCGCCGGGCTCCTGGCCGAGCCGCGACTGCAGGACCTCGGCCTGGACCAGGTGGCGCCAGGGATCCTCGTGGCCACCGCGAGCGCCGGGCAGGTGCTGCGCGAGCTGCGCGCCACCGGGCTGGCGCCGGTGACCGAGGACGCCAGCGGCCACCTGGTGGTCGGGCCGGCCACCGCGCAGCAGGCCCGCCGGGCCCCCGAGCCGACGCGCCCCGGCAGCGAGCACTCGGTGCGACGACGCAGGCCCGGGAGGCGCGAGCTGACGACCCTCGTGGGGCGGCTGCGCGTGGGGCAGGAGGCGCTGCAGGCCGCCGGCGAGACGGCTGTGGCCACCGACCCGGTGCACGCCCTGGCGGTGCTGCGCCAGGCCCAGTCCTCGCGCTCGCGGCTGCGGCTGAGCCTGGCCGGCCCCGACGGCGCCGTGCAGGAGCGGCAGGTGCGGGTCATGGCCGTCGAGCCCGGGCGGGTTCGCCTGCGCGACGTCGTGCGCGAGACCGAGCTGACCGTCGCCGTCCACCGCATCGTCTCGGTCGAGGCGAGCTGACGGTTCTCTCACTTACCGACAAAATCTTCAGAATCGACGCGTATCTGTGTCGATTCTGAAGATTCGGTCGAAGTGTGGGAGGGCGGGGTGGTGTGCCCAGGCCAACCCGCGCGGGCCGGGGCAGTTTCAGGAGCCTCCCTACACTGGCCGAGTGACCGACACGATCGACTCTCACACCGACGCCCTCAGGCGAGCCCGCAACCGGGAGCGACTCGGGTTCACCGGCGGGCGCCGCCACCGGGGCGCACCTCCACGGCGACCCTGGAGCGCCCGGCTCTGGCACCGAGTGCGGCCTCGCCCTCTCCGACGCCGGCCGCCGGGCCGCGCGCCCGGTGCCCTGCCGACCCCGGCCGAGCAGGCCCTGGCCTCCAGGACAAGACCCTCACCTCCCCGGCGGCCATCGAACTGGCCCGCCACGCGCTGGAGGAGGTCACCGACCCCATCACCGTCGGCGAGTACGTGGCCGCCGCGCCCGACGCCGAGCGCCTCGTCACTCACCTCTTCGACTGCACCCTGAGCGGCTACCGCGGCTGGCGCTGGGCGGTCACCCTCAGCCGCGTCCCGCGCAGCCGCACCGCCACCGTCTGCGAGGTGGAGCTCCTCCCCGGTGAGAGGCCCTCCCTCGCGCCCGCCTGGGTCCCGTGGGCCGAGCGCCTCGAGCCAGCGACATCACCCGCTCCGACCGCCTTCCCCGCAAGGAGACCGACGAGCGCCTCGAACCCGGGTGGGAGGCCACCGGTGAGGACGCCGACGCCGTCGCCCTGGATGAGCTCGACCTGGGCCGCCCCCGGGTCCTGAGCGCTCAGGGCGTCGCCAGCGCCGCCGAGCGCTGGTACGGCGGCGACCACGGCCCCGAGGCCGAGGGCGTCCGCAAGGCCCACGCCACCTGCTCCACCTGCGGTTTCTTCGTGCCGATGGCCGGCGCCCTGCGCGCCATCTTCGGCGTGTGCGCCAACGAGTGGGCCGCCGACGACGGCAGCGTCGTCTCCCTGGACCACGGCTGCGGCGCCCACTCCGAGACCGACCTGCCCGATCAAGGCCCGGGTGGCCCATCAACCCCTCGCGGGTCGACGACCACCTCATGGTGCCGCTGAGCACCAACGGGCTCGACCTGCGCGAGGGCCTGCGCATCGCCGAGCTCGCCGCTGAGCAGGGCGACGACGTCGACGCCGAGCCGGGTGGTGCCCCCGCCGAAGACTCGGGAGACATCGCAGGCGCCCCGGTCAGGGAACCGGTGCGGAGTTGCCCTGCTCAGGATGCCGACGCCCCGGCCGACGCCGCGAAGACCACCACCGACTCTGACGCCCAGGAGGCTCAAAGCCGAGGACGGCGTCGCCGGCACGGATGCGACCGCGCCCGCGGACGAGGAGCAGATGGAGGGCCCGGGACGAAGACCACCAGAAGTCCGCCGCGTCGGAGCAGAAGCCCGCCGCGAAGCGCTCCCGCCGCGCGGCCTCCTCGACGCGCCGCCGTCGCACGGCCGACTCGCTCGAGGAAGCCTCCGAGGAGCGCAGCAGCCGCCTGGTGGGGTTCGACCTGGGAGAGCTCGAGCGGGCGACCGCCGCGGCGTCGGCCTCCTCAGCCCCTGATGCTGCGAGCGCCGCTGAGTCTCTTGAGGTAACAGCGGATCGGCCCTCACCGGCCCCCGCCAGCGGCGAGTCCAGCGACACACCCAGCGAGCGGGCCGCCTCGGCCCGCGCCGCCGTCGCCGGCCTGTCCCCTGGCCCTCGGGATCGACCTACCCCAGGACGACGCGGCCACCGACGACACCGAGAAACGCCGAGGTCGACGCCCCCCGCGGAGCAGACGCCGCGGACCCTCGCCGAGCTCGAGGCCATCCTGCCCAACCGCTCCTGATACCGCCTCAGCCGCAGCCCGTCATCATGTCTCAGCGAGGCGCTTTGGCGGTCGCCAGCACGTCATCGAGCATCGTCTCGGTGAGCCGACCGGTGAAGGTGTTCTGTTGGCTGGGGTGGTAGCTGCCGAGCAGTGTCACCGCCCTGCCATCGGGCGTCGTCAGCTCCGCCGTCGCCCCGTGGCCGAAGCGCGGCTGGGGGCGGGGAGGGTCCATCCGGCCTCCCGGGTGACTCGCAGCACCGCGCCCCATCCGATCCCGCCCAGCGCCAGCAGCACCCTGACCCTCAGGGCATGAGGGCGATCTCGCGGGCGAGCCACGGGGCGCAGGTGGCGCGCTCGACGGCCGTCGGCTTGTTGGCCGGCGGGGCGCAGCGCACAGCGGCGCCCATGCGTGCCCCGACGAGCCGTTGCCCGTCACCGGCCGCCGTCGAGGTGGGGGACGCAGCCAGGCCCGCCCGGTGGAAGGCCGCCCACAGCCAGTCCCCGGAGCGGTCCCCGTGAACATGCGGCCGGTGCGGTTCGCCCCATTGGCCGCGGGTGCCAGCCCGACGACGTAGATGCGGGCATCTGCCGACCCGACACTCGCCACCGGTCGCCCCAGTACGGCTCATGGGCGAAGGAGGCGCGACGGCCGGTCCGGGCCACCTCCTCACGCCAGGACACGAGCCGGTCGCAGGCACGGCACACGTGACCCGGGCGTCGAGCGTGGGCAGAGCTGACGAAGCACCGGCCAGGCGCGCCACGTCGGCGGCCGATCGGGCTACAGGTGTTGCGGCGGTAGCGGGATCGTCAGGCCATCCGGTCCCGGGAGGGACCGGGGAATCGAAGCACGCTCCGGTGACGGGGTGCGGATCGGCCATGTCCTCATTGTGGACGCGTGGAGCGCACCATGGGCCGGCTTCCGTCACCGGTGAAGGCCGGCCCACTCATCGCCAGGTGGCCCCGGAGGGCCGCCGGCGAGCCGCATCCCTGGGGTCGCGCACGAAACCGGCCTGACGCAGAGGTCGCTCACGGTGGGCTCCAGCGCGGTGACCCCGTTGAGGGACTCCACCACCGTGCGGCGCCTGATTGCGGCGGTCCCCTGGCGCGCGAACATCGCCTGCCTGTCGGCCGCCAGCGCGGTCGGGGCGCGTGCCAGCTCTCGCGCGCGCGGACGTGTAGGGAGATGAGGACCTTGAGGTTCTCTGAGGCGTAGAGCACCGGGGCGCCACCCAGCACGATGACGCTCGCCCCTGACGCCGGACCGGCGGGCCGCTCGTCTCCTCACCGTGGCCCCCGGCCGACTCCGCCGAGGCCAGCAGGGTGGCACCGGCTCGGGCCACGGCACCCCGCGCCCGACGAGACAGGCCGGGTCCTTGAGATCGAGCACGACCGGTGTCTCCGCCGCGCCGGCGCGGGCCGTGGCTGAGGGACCGCAGCCGCTCGACGCTCTCCCGCTCGGCGAACTGCGCCGGCCCCAAGCCTTCAATGAAACTGCCACGCAGAACCATCCCAGTCTCCTCCATGCGCCGCAGCACCGGCATGAGCGGCCCGGCCCTCCCACCCGCTGAAGGCCAGGGCGAGGTCGCGGCAGACGACCCCGTAGCCGGTCCAGCAACGACTCCACCTGCGCGATCGCCCTGCTCCTCATCACCGGCCCGGTGCGCGAGACAGCCTCACCCAGGAGGGTGGAGGTCACCACGGAGGACAGCCGCCCGGCCGCCGTCACCTCCCGGCGCCCGGCATCCCCATCATGGGGCGACGGCCCCCGGCGGCTGCGCACTCGCCGTGAGGCGGGGCGGTGCAGCGTCCCGGCAGGCACCAGTGCCAGCGCACCGGCTCGAAGGAGCGACCCGTGGCGGCCCCTCACGAACCAGCCTCCAGGGCTCCTCCCCGGTGACTCCCGTCTCCCGGCCCGCCGCTGCCTCCGGCTCACCCCGGCGTGATTGTCTCCCTCGGCGACCGGCGCCAGGGCGGAGTCAGTGGGGAAGAAGGCGATCTCGCCCGGCGCGGGGACGTCCTCGGGCCCCTGGTTCGCCCCAGGCCGAACCGGACCGGGACGCGGCGTCGCTGACGGGACGCGCCTGCCAGACGACCTCCCGGCGGCGATGAGCTCATCGAGCATGGCCCGGGCCGGTGATCGACTACGCGCGCAGGAAGCACCCACCGACTCCCACAGACCGGCCGGCGGCCACCACCTCCAACGCCGCCAGGGCCTCCGCCAGGGCGTCGACGCCGCCGCCCGGCTCATCCAGCCCCGCCCGCTCCAGCACGAGACGCTGGAGCGCCGCGGGTGGCACCGGTGCGACGGCGGCCCGCGCCCGGTCCAGGGGGCGGTGGCGCACCCGGGTGAGGACCGTCGGCTCCATCCGCATCCCGCCGCGCCCAGGTCCACCAGGAACCAGCCCCCGGCCAGCTCGGCCAGGGCTCCCTCCGCCACCGCCGCCCCCAGCCCGAAGGCCTGCGCCACGCGCTGCGGTGTCACGGTCGTGTGGGTGCGCGCGTGGCGCAGAAGCAGGTCGTTCAGCGGCAGAGCGGGCCGCTGCCTTCCGCTTGACCGCGCCACCGGCCCGCTCAGCGCGGTCGGGGACCTCTGCTCCCAGGGCCCTGCTGCAGATCCGGGCGTCCTCGACCCGGGCCCGCTTCCGCCCGCCGACCTGCACCGCGGCGCGGCTCGGCGAGACCTGGCCAGCTCGGCGAGCGCTCGATCGACCTCCCGCTCGGCTGAGTGCGTGTCGCGCCGTTCAGCGCGTCACCCAGCTGCCCCGTCCGCGCCGTCAGCCCGTCATGCATCTCGTCCCACGCCGTTTTGCCGACGCGTGGCTGCGGGATGCGGCGGTCCCTGGTATGAACGCTCACCGGGCAGAACCTCATCAGCCGGTGCTGGCGTTGGTGATCCGGGAAACTTTGCAGGCTGTCGGTCTGTTAAATGGCTGGCGTGCGCCCTTCGTCCTGATCGCTGCGTGCCGAGAATCCCGCGTGGTGACCCCAGACATAAACGGTGGTCTGATGTGGGCGCGACCGTGCCGTTCTTCGCCGGACTGGTACATCGGCGGTGCGCCCGCGGGGTCCTTTCAGCGGTGACGCAAAGGCCCTTTCGAACTTCCATGCGCACTTCTGAGCCACTTGCGGCATCTGAGACATTGAGGGGTGCCCAGTGGGATCTGGGTGAGCGTGCAGGTGGTCGTCGGTCGCGGGCCAGTGGAGGCGGGCGCGGCAGGGCGCCCGCGACGACTAAGCGCGTGGTACCATCGCCACGACATGCGCGATAACGCCGGTGAACACCATCGGCACGCCATCTAAGTGATGACTGCGCCGACCGCTGCGTGGTAGAACTGGCGGGTTCACGGTTTCGGTGGTGCAGATCGAGATATTGCTGTTGTAAACGCCATCGACAAATATTTATCGGGCGCAGGTTGCGTCGGACCGGGACACATCTTGCCCATGGGCAGAGACACCATGGGCAGGATCCCAGGATGTGTGTTTCACAGGGCAAGCTTCCCATGAGCCTCCGGCATGCCAGCCGTCGTCGGAGATGATCGTCACCGGGTGCGGCCCGCCGAGGAAGCGGGCGACCCTCCTCCGGCGGCGAGACGGTGGCGGACAGGCCGATGCGCTGCGCCGGCCGCCCCAGGAGGTCATCGAGCCGCCCAGGGACACGGCCAGGTGCGTGCCGCGCGCTTGGAACCGGCGAAGGAGTGGATCCGTCGACGATGACCGTCTCCACTGTCCGCAGCGTCTCCCCGCACGGCGCTGGTGACGCAGAGGTGAGAGCGACTCGGCGTCGTAATGAGGATGCTGGCGGGTGGCTGCGCAGCCGACGACGCTCCCGCGCGGGCGTGTCCCCCGAGCGCACCCCCACCGATATCGGGCGGGTAGGGCCGACGGCGCGGATTTCCGCCAGGGCCGGCGCAGGTTGCGCTCCACGTCCGCTCCCCAGCGCCTTGAGCGGGGAGATGTAGAGGACCCGCACGCCGTCGGCCCTCGCCCTGCGCGCCCCCTGGTGCCGCCGCGTTCCCCCTGCTCCTCCGCGGCCGGCTCCTGTCCCAGGCGGTCGATGGCGACAGGAAGGACGCGAGCGTCTTGCCCGAGCCGGTGGGGCGATGACCAGGGCGTTCTCACCCCGGCCGATCGTGGCCCAGGCCCGCTCCTGCACCGGGGTGGGACCGGTGGGGAAGGCGTCGAGGAACCAGGTGCGGGTGGCCGAGGAGAATCCCTCCCAGCCCGGCTCGCGCGGACCTGCCGCGGCGGCCGGGTCCTCCGCTGCCTCGGTCACGGCCATCACCTCCTCCCGTCCGGTCTCACCGACCATCCCTTCCACGAGGGTGTGACAGTAATTCCGGGGTCTAAGCGATGGGGCGAGCGCCGGTGGGAGCGGTGACGACAGCGCTCAGTTTCGCTCAGCGCGTGATGATCTGGAAGAATGCCGCCGTGAGCACACGTACCCCGACGAAGGCCTCATCTTCGTCCCTCGCCCAGTCAGGTCTCTCGACTGGATCAGTTCTTCCACATCACTGAACGCGGTTCGAGCATCTCCCGAGAGGATCCGTGGCGGCATTGTCACCCTTCTTCTCGATGAGCTACATCCTCGTCCTCAACCCCGCGATCCTGTCCAAGGGCGAGTCCCCGGGAACCGAGGCCCAGCTGCCGCCGGCACCGCCTTCGTCGCCGCGGTCATGACGATCCCTCATGGGCGTCGTCGCCAACTCACCCGATGGCCCTGGCCGCGGGCCTGGGGATCAACGCGATGGTCGCCACACACCTCGTGGGCACCCAGGGCATGACCCACGCCGACGCCATGGGCCTCATCGTCATCGAGGGCATCATCATCCTCGTCCCGGTGCTCACCGGGCTTCCGGGAGGCCGTCTTCAAGGCCGTCCCCGACCAGACCCAAGACCGCGATCTCGGTGGGCATCGGCCTGTTCATCGCGCTCATCGGCCTGGTGGACGCCAAGATGGTGCGCGCGGCGGCACCCCCTGGAGCCTGGGCCTGGGCGGCTCCTCCAGGGCTGGCCGGTCTCGTCTTCTCTTCGGGCTCTTCCCTCATGGTGGTGCTCCACGTGCGCAAGGTCCGCGGTGCCATCCTCATCGGTATCGCCTCGGCCACGGTCCTGGCCATCATCATCGACGCCGTCACCCACCTGGGCCCCTACAACGACGAGACGATGCCCGGTCCCGACAACCTCACCGGCTGGTCCCTGTCCGAGCCGCGCCTGGACGGCTTCCCGGTGGACCTGCCGAGCCTGTCGACGCTGGGCCACTTCAGCCTGCTGGGCAGTGTGCACAAGGTCGGGATCGTCTCGGTGATCCTCCTGGTCTTCTCCCCGCTGCTGGCCGACTTCTTCGACACGATGGGCACTATGGTCGCCATCGGCGCCGAGGGCGACCTGCTCGACGAGCACGGCAACCCGCCCAAGACGCGCGAGATCCTCGTCGTCGACTCCCTGGCCGCCATCGCCGGTGGTGTCGGGGCGTCTCCTCCAACACCTCCCTACGTGGAGTCCGCCGCGTGGTGTGGGAGGGAGGGCCCGCACGGGCCTGGCCTCCGTGGTCACCGGCTGCATGTTCGCCCTGTCCATGTTCTTCGCACCGCTGGTCAAGATGGTCCCCCTACGAGGCGGCTACCCCGGCGCTGGTGGTGGTCGGTTTCTGCATGATGATGCAGGTGACCGACATCGACTGGAAGTCCCCGGAGATCGCCCTGCCGGCCTTCCTGACCATCATCATGATGCCCTTCTCCTACTCGATCACCAACGGGATCGGGGCCGGCTTCGTGGCCTACCTGGTCATCGAGGTGGCGCAGGGGCGGGCGCGGAGGATCCATCCGCTCATGTGGGTGGCCTGCGCGATGTTCGTCGTCTACTTCACCTCGCCCCGATCTAGGGCGAGTCCTCGGCGTCTCCTGGACGAGGCCGCGGCCTCCGACGGACGCGCTGCCGGAGGCCGTCCCTCATTGGGTGATGAAGGTGTAGGTGTCCATATCTGCGGCAAAGGCTGTGAACGGCTTCGCTCCTGCGGATGCAAACCGCATGATTCTGCGGTTCCTGCTGGTGAGGTGAGCGGAGTTGGGTCCCCTTTGCTGCAGATATGGACACTCTGGCGCCTGTGAGTGGCATTCCACTCCTCTTCACCCGCGCCTCACGCCCCCAGCCAAGGGGGGCGTTTCACGTATTTCGGAGGTCGACGAGGGGCGGAGTCGGCGGTTCTGCTTTGTTGACTGAAGCGGGCCGCGTGCAGCGGTTGGGTGTTCACCATTGGTTGAGAATGGTGGGGTAGGTGTCGGGGTGCCGAAGGTGAAGATGGCGCCGTTGGCCACGGGAGCGGTTGTGGTGGCCAGCTGGGTGGCGCGCTGGTAGTGGGGTGAGTCGGAGGCGAAGAACATCTTCCAACCGTCACTGTAGTTGAACGGGGCGGGGCCGTCGCGGTCGAGGTTCCTGGTGGGATGATCGTTTCGTGACAGTCCTCCAATGATGTTGGGGCCGAAAAATTCCGCGGTTGTGTGCACGAGGGCATCAGCGAGGTCCTCGCTGGCATCCAGAGCATTCCCGAGTGCAGAGCCGATCATGAGTTCCACGCTGGCATGGCCAAGTTTGGGCATGTTGAAAGTCAGCATGAGTTTGTTGCCCTGACCGATCTGTCCACAGAATGCAGGAGTGACTCCGAATTCAGGGAACCTGGAAACGATTTGTGACTGATGGATGCGATGCTGGAGGAGTCCTAAGTCGACTGGTGGAGCCATCTCAGATTCCTGGTGGCTGTTTGAGGTAGGGAGCCACAGGGCGAGAGATGGGTGCAGATATCTGATTCGCTGGATCCACTCCCAGACTCGGCGACCCTCCGAAATCGGGTCACCAAGAGCCTGCCGCTTCATGGTGAGACGCCACCTCATGATTGATGGCTGTAACTGACCTGGTGCCGGACGATGAGTGGGGTAGTTGCGGTAATCAGGAGGACTGTCGACAAGGCGGATTCTCGATGGGAAGAAGCCGTCTGTCTGCAAGTTGCTGAGGTGCTTGAATGCGGCATGTTCCGCGATGTGCCAGTGGATGGGTGTTGTGGCTCCCGCATTGCGGACGGCTTCAAGTCTCCTCAGTGCCGAGTCAACGAGTCCACCATTTCCATAAACTGAGGCCGTCCATTCGTCTCTATGAACTTGAGTAGCCCCTCACCTTTGGCGTCGACGAGAATACCATCCCGGTATCCATCGAAGGACACGTCCCCAACGTGATAATAGTATTCTGCTGGAAAGTTGGTGACCTGCTCCTTGTAATACAGGTTACGTGTGAGTGTGGCTTCTAGGTCGTTATTCGTTCCGTGGGCGTCAATATTCTTGCGCATGAATTATGTGGACTGCTTTCAGTTGCGCAGATGGTCTGCGAGGCAATGAATGGCCTGCAAGATTCTTTCTGTCTGCTCGGGAGAGTGGATGCGCATCTTGAGGTATGTTTGATTGAGGATGAGAGCTAGCGAAGCATGATGTGGAAGTGTCCAAGTGCAACACTGGCCGGCTTCTTTGTTGAAGGTATCGGGCTTTCCGTACAGGTTTGATATGGCGTTCAGATAGTCACTGTAGATTCTATTGACGACAGGAGTCGTGCTTGATATTAGTTCATCGGGAACACGGGGGGTGAGTTCCACATCGACACCAGATATTATGGTTGGATTCAATGAATCGAATCGGACGGTCCCGTTGTCGGTACTCCCGCAAGGGAAGGGGGTGCCGAATACCTCATCTTGCCCCAGCATGACCACCCAGTCGCATTGACTACAAAGAGCGAGGGATTTCTTCCTGCTGATGGGCCAGAGTTGTTCGGCCCAGACCTTCACCAAAGCGGCTAAGTCGTCGGCGGAGTAGACGGAGGCTTCGAGATCCATAAAACTTCTTTTGCTGCTCGTGGCGGAGAGGTCGTCCATACAGGCCTCCTATCGGCTATCAGTTAAGTATCGCATCCACGGTTGCTTCTGGTGATCGGACGTACACCTCGATGAAAGTACTTCCCGGTGAAAGAAAGACGGAGGAGCCGTTCTGGAGAATCCAGTCCACATACAGTCCAGTGTCCTCGTATTTTTCCTTAGGTTTTCCGTAAAGTGACGAGAATGCACTCAGGTACTCCCTGTAGATTGAACCTGCTATCGCTGCTGTTCTCTCCTCGAATCTAAGCTGGGCACGTGTGGTGACCATGACGTCAACACCTGAAGTAAGGCTTTGGTCGCCATAGTTAATGAGGATATGACCGTCGGGCTCTTCGTTGCTGACTGGAGTGCAGAAAGAGGGGTAGCAACCGGGAGAGGCGGTCCATCCGCACTGGTCCCGTAATGTGAAAGCCTCCTGCATGGTCAAAGGCCAAGGGGCCTCCGTCCACGCTTTGATGATAGCTGCCATCTGATCTGGATGGTAAGCATAAAACGTAGTGCCAACCGATTTACTGTAGTCTCGAATTGCCATCGCACTGTTCACCGTAGTCTCCTCAGTGTGGCACCATGACATGGTGCTGTCACCTCGCAGAGGTGTTGCACTAAAACCAGTCAGTGTGAGTTGGTCATGAGGGTTGGGGTCATATGCGTGTGTTCGGTGATGATTAGGGGATGTCGGGGCCGTACTTGTTCTCGTAGTATTTCCATAACGCTTCACTTTCTGTTTCGACGGGAGAGCAGATTTTAATCTTAATAAAAGTCGCGACAGAGTAGAGGGTTATCGACACATTACTATGCAGCGTCCATGTAGAATATGGCCCGGTGCTGTAGGTGTCGTCTTCGGGCGTGCCGTATAGCGCCGATAGTGCGCTTCGATAGTTTGTGTATATGGACTGTGTGATGGAGGATATCTGCGACGACTTTAGCTCGATAGGGGCTCTGGTGGTCATTCTGGAGTTGATGCTGCCTACTAGGTTGCCGTTCTTAATATCTTTCGTGATAGCTCCGTCCAACTCCCCATTGCTCACCTGGGTGCCGAATAAGGTGCCATCGCCAGGGGCGGGGATCCAACCGTACTGGTCGCGGAGTGTGAAGGCCTCAGCGAGGGTGATGGGCCAGGCGTGCTCGGCCCAGGTTTTCACGATGGCGACCATCTGCTCGGTGGTGTATGCGTAGAAAGGAGTGCCGGCATGCCGGCTGTAGTCCTGAATACTCGGTGGGGTGTTCATGATTCTCCTGCCATGTGGGCGAGTGTTCTGGGCAAGCTTTTACATCTCTCCTCCTTCATCGAAGTAGCGTTGCTGTGCTTCGGCAAGGTCTGTCGTAGCAGGGGATTCGATGGTGGTGGACAGAAATCGTCTGGTGGCTGCGATGGCCACGTTTGCTCGAGAGGGCAGATACCACTGCGTGATTGCCACGTCCTGGTCGGACTCTGAGTCCCCGGCTCCGTATAACGAGTTGAATGCACTGATGTAAGAGGCGTAGGCATTCTGAATCTCACTTGTATCTCGGGTGGAGTATCTTGTGGGAGTCGAGAACTCAATCTGAATCTAACTTCTGCGACTAAGTTTTTGTTTTCGACATCTATGCCAATGAAGCCGTCTTCGTCGCCGCTGCTGACTGGGGTAGTGAAGATGGTTCCGTCGTCGGGGGCTGGTTTCCATCCGAACTGGTCTCGCAGGGCGAAGGCCTCGTTGAGGTGCATGGGCCACCTGTGCTCGGCGATGGCTCGGATGATCGCCACCCCCTGCTCCACTGGGTAGATTCGGAATGTGGGGTCGTTGTTGGTCTGGTGGGTGTTCATGACCTTGTACCTGTTGAAAGAGAAGTGTCTGGATGGCCTTGGAACTGGCGGTCAACGTCAGGTCGGGCGTCTGTTCTGTTTGGGAACGTAACTGGGCTGTGGCCTGCAGAGGTTTCATGTTCACCATTGGTTGAGGATGGTGGGGTAGGTGTCGGGGGTGCCGAAGGTGAAGATGGCGCCGTTGCTTACGGGGGCGATGTTGGTGGCCAGTTGGGTGGCGCGTTGGTAGTGGGGTGAGTCGGAGGCGAAGAACATCTTCCAGCCCGGAACGTAGAAAAAGGGGTAGGGCTTATCTCTGTTGAGGTTCTTGATGGGGTGGTCGCTTCTCGACAGGCCTCCAATGATGTTGGGGCTGAATATACTTGCGGTGGTGTGCATGAGGGTGTCGGCCAGTTCCTCGCTGGCGTCCAGCGCAGACCCGAGCGCCTCTCCGGTCATCAGGCCGATGCCGGCGTTGCCGGGGGTGGGCATGTTGAAGCTCAGATCGAGCTTGTTGCCCTGTCCGATCTGTCCTGAGAAGGCTGGGGCGAGGCTGAAGTCTGGGTAGCGCGAGGTGGTTTGAGCGTCGTGGATGTACTGGAGGAGGTAGTCCTGGGTGATGGGTGGGGACTGTTCTGCTTCTTCACGGCTTTCGGCGGTGGGGCGCCACAGGTCCAGGGAGGGGTGCAGGGGCCTGACCCGCTGGATCCACTCCCACACCCGACGTCCCTCCGATACCGGGTCACCAAGAGCCTGCCGTTTGAAACTGAGGTCCCACCTCATGGTTATTGCTCCTTTAGTGGAAGTACTGGGGGTACTCGATGTAGGGGTCGTGCTCTGCGTGGTTGACCCACTGGTCGATGACCTGTTGAGGTGTGATGCCGGGGGTGAGGATGGTGTGTCCGTCGAAGACGCTGGTAGTGAACCACAGCACCAGATTCGGGTCGGGGTTCAGTGAGCGAACCCAGGCAGCGATATCGGCAGCCTCCTCACAATCTAATGCGCCATCAGCGGAGATAAGCTTATTGTCGCGAAAATGACTGACGGTGACTGCCATGTCCTCAGGGTTGATGATGATGTCGACGTCAGTATCGCGCTCATACTCTCTCCATCTCAGGACCCTACTCCCAGGCCATCTTTTGTTGGACTCGAGAAGGAAATTATTTGCGTCTATTATCATACCCGTTGCGCTAAGTTCTGGAAATAAGAAGCTAACACTCATGGTTTCCTCTGCGTCAAGGTGTCGTGGAATTACGTAAACAGTCAAGGTGATGTTGGGGTCGAGGGATTTTCCTGCTCTGTTTCCTAGGTGTGTCACAGTTTCGGGAGTGTTGGTCGCCGAAGCTTATTCATAGGACTAGTCGAGGCTGGCATCTGTGCATAAGCCCCGTATTCACATACACCCCTTGAGTAATCCTCAAGGAGTAAGGGTGTCCAACCCTGCTGGTGGACTATATTTGCTCGGTCCGGGTTCTCACGGTAGTGATCATCTGCTCGGTGGTGTATGCGTAGAAAGGAGTATCGGCATACCGGCTGTAGTCCAGAATGCTTGGTGGGGTGTTCATGATTCTCCTGCCATGTGGGCGGGTGCTTTGGGGAAGGTCGTCATATCTCTCCGCCTTCATCGAAGTAGCGCTGCTCCGCCTCGGTCAGGTCTGTCATAGCGGGAGAGTCGATGGATGCGTACAGAAGGCCGCTGGTGGCGGCGATGACCACACTTGCTCGTGAGGGTAGGAGCCACTGCGTTGACGCAACCTCTGGGTCGGGGTCGGAGTCCCCTGCTCCGTACAGTGCGTTGAGTGTTTCGACGTAAGAGTCATAGATGCTCTGGGTCATGGCCTGTATTTCGGGTGGAGTCTCCTCGGGAAGTCGGGTGCTCATGCTGAAGTTAATTTTGGATGCTAGGGTGCTATTGGTGGTATCGAGACCGATGAAGCCATCCTCTTCACCGTTGCTGACTGGGGTCGTGAAGAATCGGCCGTTGTCAGGGGCTGGTTTCCATCCGAACTGGTCTCGCAGGGCGAAGGCCTCGTTGAGGTGCATGGGCCACCTGTGCTCGGCGATGGCTCGGATGATTGCCACCCCCTGCTCCACTGGGTAGATTCGGAATGTGGGGTCGTTGTTGGTCTTAGAGGCGTTCATGACCTCGTACCTGTTGGAGGTGATGTGTCTGGATGGCCTTAGACTGGCGACTAAGGCCAGGCCGGGTGTCTGTTCTGTTTGGGAGCGTTACCAGCTGGCCGTACCTCGGGGCCTCGCATGCTGGTTGGGTATCACCACTGCTCGAGGATGGTGGGGTAGGTGTCGGGGGTGCCGAAGGTGAAGATGGCGCCGTTGCCCACAGGGGCGATGTTGGTGGCCGCCTGGGTGCGCGCTGGTAGTGGGGCGAGTCTGAGGCGAAGAACATCTTCCAACCTGGGATGTAATTGTAGGGCTCTGGGGTGGGGTTGAGTGGGTGGTCCTTACGGGTCAGGGCTCCGATGGTGTTGGGGGTGAAGATGGTGGCGGTGGTGTACATGAGGGTGTCGGCGAACGCCTCGCTGGTATCCAGGGCGGCCCCCGAGAGCCTCGCCGATCATCAGGCTCACACCGGCGCTGCCTGGGGTGGGAGGGTGCTAGAAACTCAGTTCGAGCCTTGCTGTTCTGGCCGATCCGTCCGGAGAAGGCTGGGGCCAGGCCGAAGTCGGATCGTCGGAGATGGCTTGTACGCCGTGGATTAAGTGGAGGAGGTAGTCCTGGGTGATGGGTGGTGCCTGTTCGGCTTCCTGGGGGCTGTCGGCGGTGGGGCGCCACAGGTCCAGGGAGGGTGCAGGGGCCTGACCCGCTGGATCCACTCCCACACCCGACGCCCCTCCGATACCGGGTCACCAAGAGCTCGCCGCCTCATGTGTAGGCTCCATTCCATGGTCGTGGTTCCTTTCCTTGCGGTGCTGGTTGTCTGAGATGTTAGTTGGGTGGTGTGTGGAAGAGCCCGATCTCGGCAGGGAACTCGCCTGACTTCTGTCGATTGAAGAGTTCTCGTCGAAGGTTTCTTTTTCTGCAATGTGCCATTGGATGGGGGTGTCGGTGCCGGTGGCTCGCACGGCCTTGACCTGGTCCTTTCCCATCTGAAGCAGGCCTTTCTTGACACGTTTCACCTCTCCTGTTTCTGGGTCGGTCTTATAGGTGCTTTTTGGTTCGTTCGACCAGTCTCCTTTGATGGGGTTGGCGTAGCCGGGGCCTTTGGCGTCGATGAGGGCGAAGCCGTCGTAGCCGTCGAACTCGACGCCGTTGACGATATAGGACTGTTCGATGGGGACTCTGGTGATCTGCTCCTCGTAGGCTTGGGATCGCGGTGAGCCGTAGTTCTTCCCTTCTCCCCACAGGCCAGGTCCCCCGTCGGAGCGTCCGGGTCTGGGGGTGCGCAGCCCGGGGTAGTGGATGCCGGCGCGGGGGTTGAGGGCCCCCTGTGGGCCTGGGCGCGGGCGAAGCGTTTGACGGGTTTGGCGGCCTGTGCGGTTTTCGCGGCATAGCCGGCGCCGCGCAGGGCTTTGCCTCCGGGGATGATGGCCATGGCGGCCAGGCCGGCGTCGGCAGCAATCTCGAGGTCGTTGTGGGTGTCCAGGTAGTGGCCGGTGGCGCCCCAGGGGTCCCGCACGAACTGAGCGGCGGGACGGGCAGCGTCCAGGGCAGTGGCGATGCCGAGCCCGACGTTGACGGCCATGCCGAGGGTGCCCCCGGACAGGAGGACGGCGGCGAGCCCGATGAGGACCAGGGCGGCTTTCTCGGTGGGGCTCATGGACTCCCAGACCGCTGCGAGCGTGTCCAGGATGCCGGCGAACCAGAAGGTGGGTAGCCCGTTCAGGCGCTGGTTGAGCTCGGTCACCGCAGGTGGCACGACGGTGTTGATGATCCAGGCTCCGGCCAGGGCTGCTGCGGCCAGGGGCCGAGGTGGCCCAGCGGTGGGGCCGGCGTCGAGCGCTCTGTCGTGCGGCCAGGTCACGGGCGATGCGGTGCTCGGCCTGGCCTGCAGGAACAGGCGGGGTCGGCGGGTGGTGGCCGCCTGGGCCAGGCCGAGTCTGAGTCGGTGGGCCTTGGCCCCTGGCGGCGTGAGTCGCCTCGACGACGTCGGCGCCCCACCCGCCCGCCACCCCACCAGTCGGGCCCTGGGGCGCGCCCGGCCCGCCACCCGGTCCGCCGAGTAGCGCGCGTAGCCGCCCAGGCGCATCACCCGGGCATCCAGGAGGAGCGCGACGACGAGCATCACCAGAAAGCAGCCAGCCCCGGCCCTGACCAGAACCAGCCATGCTGCTCGTGGTCCCGACGATCGGCCAGGAGCCTCACCCTTGGTAGCGCCCCAGCCTTAACGACACGCTCGCCTGTGAACCAGTTGGTGCTCGCGGTCCGTGGAGTTCGTCGCCATGTCGGTCGACGATCGCCACCCACAGCACTCCCAGGGGCAGTCCCAGGGCCATGCAGCGCAGGGCGACCCCGAAGGCGGGGTGATGGTGCCTCGCGCGCCACCACAGGTGCCGCGCCAAGCCGATGCTCACGGCCACCAGGCCGGTGACAATGCGCGTGCCCCACGCATAGGTCACCGGGCCGGGGAACGCGTCGGCGAACGGCCAAAGGCTGAAGGTATGAGCGTGATGCACTCGATGATTCCCTCTGGGTCCTCGGGACATACCGCCTTGGACAGCTGCAACCCCGGGGTGTTTCCGAGGACGTACGTCAGGCGCCGGGCGACCTCCTCGACCGCCATGAAGCCCGCCCCGCAGGCGACCCCCAGGACGAGCCAGTCCTGAATGAGCAGCCGGCGCACCCGCCCCGGGGCGATGACCGTCACCAGACAGATGAGGGAGCGATTTTGGCAGCGCTCCTCGACGACGCTGGCGATCACGACCTGCGAGGCCGCATGGTCCACCGGCACTCTCGCCGCGGCGGCGACCTGGAAGGAGAGCCACCCAACGGCCCCGGCCCACGGCATGGACAGGGCGAAGACACTCGAGGTCATGCCCCAGGAGACGGTCTTGCCCCGCGCCAGCCAGAAGCAGACCGCCACGATCCAGAAGCAGCCGATCCAGGCGCCCAGCACCGTCCTGGCCAGTGGGGATACGGCCAGTGTCACCGCCACGATCAGCAGGCTCACCCAGGTCAGCACCATCCGGACCCGCGTCAGGACGCGGAAGGCCCGAAACTGCAGAAGGAAGCCGCCCAGGCGCTCCCACCACTCCAGGCGCACCGGCGCCCCGTCCAGGTTCAACGAGGACGCGGCCGAACGGTCAGTGGAAGGCGATGCCGGCGCGGCCGGAGACGCCTGGGGTGCGGCGACCGGCGCGGGCCCCGAGGGCGGCATGGGCCCCGTCGTCGTCGGCATCGCGTGCCCCTGTCCTTGCCGTCGGCTGCCCAGGTCTCGTCGTCGCTGGTGCGGGCATCAGCCCGTACTGCCCCGACGAGGCCGGGGGCGCCGCAGGAGCAGGAGGTACGGCACCGGCCGGAACACCTTCCGACGGCGCCACCCGACCGTAGCCGGGCGCCGCCGTCGGCCCGGACGAGTGGCCGCTATGGGCGCCACCGGAGCCCGGTATGATCCCGTATGACGCACCCGGCGCTCCGCCATGGCCGCCAGGACCCTGTGCCCCAGGCACTGGGACGGCAGATCGCCGGCCTCCTCGACGGGGACGCCCCCGTCGGGCGGCGCCGGCGCCGCATGCCGTCCTCGTCGTGTCCGCTCCGGAGCCGCGTGCCTACCCCGAGGCTGCCGCTCCTGCTCAGGCTCCTGGCCGTATGAGCCCGGCACATATCCCTGGCCGTTATCGTTCAACGCCCACCCTCTCTCATGCGCCGTTCAGCGGCGTGACCAGTTTTGTTACCAAACGGCTGGGAGCGGGGCTGCTTCTGCGTGATCCCGTTTCGTCGTCCCTCGCCAGGCCAGTGCTCGACCACGAGGAATCGTTGGCGCGTCTAGGGCTACCCTTCTCAGACGGGGCCTTCGTCGCCCGCCCGCGCCTGTCGGCCCCATCCCTGACACTCGTCAACCCGCCCCACGTCGTCACCACGTCAGGACATGACCCGCATGACCTCACCGCGCCGCCCCGGCGGTGGCATCTTCGCCTCCTTGAGATTCCACAACTACCGGATCTGGTTCCTGTCCGCCCTCGTGGCCAACACCGGGACCTGGATGCAGCGCGTGGCTCAGGACTGGCTGGTGCTGCGCGTCCTCACTGACGACTCCGCCTCCGCCACCGGCCTGACCACGGCTCTGCAGTTCCTCCCCATGCTGCTGCTGTCCGCGCACGCCGGCCTCGTCGCCGACCGGGTCGACCAGCGAAGGTTCCTCATCCTCACCCAGAGCGCCATGGGCCTGGTCTCCGCCGTCCTCGCCGTCGACGTCCTCGCCGGCACCGCCCACCTGTGGCACGTCTACCTGGCCGCCTTCCTCACCGGCGTCGCCGCCGCCTACGACGCCCCCGCCCGCCAGACCTTCGTGGCCCGGATGGTGCCCGCCGAGCACCTGTCCAACGCCGTGGGCCTCAACTCGGCCTCCTTCAACGCCGCCCGCCTCCTGGGGCCGGCCCTCGCCGGCGTCGTCATCACCTGGGTCGGCGCCGGTTGGGTCTTCGCCGTCAACGCCGCCACCTTCGTCTTCCCGGCCGTGGCGCTGGTCGCCATGCGCGTGAACGAGCTGGTGGACATGCCGCGCGCCCGCCGCGCCGCCGGCCAGCTCCGCGAGGGCCTGACCTACCTGCGCGTCCGCACCGACCTCGTCGTCATCATCGCCGTGGTCGCCGTCGTCTCCATGCTCACCCTCAACTTCCAGGTCACCATGGCCGCGATGGTGCGCACCGTCTTCCACCTGGAGTCCGACGCCTACGGCACCGTCTCCTCGGTCTTCGCCGTCGGCTCCCTCTCTGGTGCCCTGTGGGCGGCCCGACGTCGCAACCCCCGCCCCCGCACCGTCGTGCTGGCAGCCCTCGCCCCTGGGGTGTTCACCCTCCTGCTGGCCGCAATGCCCACCTATCCGACCTTCATGGTCATGACGATCCCGGTGGGTCTGTGCGTCCTGACCCTCCTGACCAGCGCCAACCAGACCGTGCAGATGACCACCGAGCCCTCCATGCGCGGGCGCGTCCTGAGCATCTACATGATGTTCTTCCTGGGGTCGACGCCGCTCGGCTCCCCGCTCATCGGCTGGGTGGCCGACACCTGGGGGCCGCGCACGGCGATAGCGGTCGGCGGTCTGAGCGCCGTCCTCACCGCGCTGGTCGCCGCCGCTTGGAGCCACAGGCACTGGAACCCTGTCCCTGCACTACTCCTCCACCCGCCCCTACCTCCGGGCCGCGCCTGAAAGTCGCCGACACCACCGAAGCCGCCGCAGTCCCCGCAGCAGACCCATGCCGACGACGCCGACTAGCGCCGACTGACGCCCGCCAGACCCCGCTTCACACCGCACGACCGGACCGCACCGGGCTCTGAACGAGTAATACGTACGCTACCCGTGGCGCATCTCCCTGACACTGGGGAATCCTCCCCAGCCGAGGATCGGCGCGCTTTCAGGTGGTACTGGCCCACATCACAGGGTGACGCCTATCCTGGCGAGGAACGCGGTTCGGTGAGCGAGCCCTTCCGAAGGCATCGAATGTCCGCGGTAACCCACCTCAAGCAGGAGCCCACCCCATGACCGAGCTGATCGACACCACCGAGATGTACCTCAAGACCGTCTATGAGCTTGAGGAGGACGGTGTGCCGCCGCTGCGTGCCCGCATCGTCGAGCGTCTTGACCACTCGGGCCCCACGGTCTCCCAGACGGTGGCGCGCATGGAGCGTGACGGTCTCATCAAGGTCGCCGAGGATCGCTCCCTCGAGCTCACTGATGAGGGGCGCAGGCGCGCCACCGACGTGATCCGCAAGCACCGGCTCGCTGAAAGACTGCTCCTGGACGTCATCGGCATCGAGCGCCGATTCGTCCATGAGGAGGCCTGCCGCTGGGAGCACGTCATGAGCGAGCAGGTCGAGGAGCGCCTCGCTGACATCCTCGACGACGTCTCCACCGACCCCTTCGGCAACCCCGTCCCGCCGCGGACCGCGGAGCACCCGAGGCCCTCCGCCGATGAGGTCAGTGTGGACCGCTTCGCCGGACGCGAGACCACCACGGCCGTCGTCAGCCGCATCGGGGAGCCGATTCAGGCCGACGCGGAGATCATCGCCGGCCTCGAGGACGCCCAGATCGTCGCCGGGGCTGAGGTCGAGCTGCGTGTCAGTGCCGGCGGGGTGAGGCTCGTCGGGCCCTCCGGTGATCCCGTGGTGCTGGCCGACGACGTCGCCCGCCACCTCTTCGTGCAGCGCTGAACGACGGCGATCAGCCTGTCTGCCAAGACCCCTCAAGGGAGCCTGAAAAACACCCTGTGCAGGCAGGGGGTTCGAGGATGTTTCTGTCTCGTTAGATGAGATGCGAGGGGCTGTCTCGCGGTCCGGCTGACGGCCTGCTGAAGGCCCCCTCTGTGAGGTCCCTCAGGCGCTGGGACAGAGGGCCTATGGCGGGATCTCGACGATGAGGGCGCGATTTTTCCGCGAAACCTCGCGCTTTTCTGGTTTAGGTTGCGAGCACGCTGATGGACTGAGGTCCCTGGGTCAATATGGATAAAAGCGAGAAGCGCTTCATAGTGCTTCGGCTCACAACAGTGTGTGACAACTGGCCGTGACGAAGCGTGCGTCTGTCATGTAGCGTTCAGGTCGTTGCCGCAGACAACCGTCTCGGCGACGTCTCGGATCGGGGCTTAGTCCTGCCACTCGGTCTGGGGCACGTGGAACCAACAACTCAAGTGGCAGGAACGGGGGAACCAATACCGGTCGCCCAGGCGAACAGCCGAAGCGGCCTTGGGGTGAAGCCCGCATCTGCGGGCCGGACGTCTCCAGTCCGAACCCGACAGCTCACCTCGTCGGCTCAACAGGAGAAAGCATTCATGTCCTCACGCACCACCGCACGTCACCGCAAAGCCACCCGCGCCCTTACCCCACTGGATGACTTTGCTCCCACCGCGCGCCGCGGTCTGGCTGTCGCCGCTTCGTCCGGCCTCGCCCTGACCATGATGGCTTCGGGAGCCAACGCCGCCGGCCACACCGAGGTCACCTCCTCCGGCACCATCGAGGCTTCCGGCGTGACCCCCGGGGTCGGCATCTTCGCCGCCAACGCCCGCGAGGCCCTGGCTGCCCGCCAGCAGGTCACCATCTCCCAGGCGAGCTGGGTCACCGAGGCTGCCCCTGAGGTGGAGGCCGTTGCCCCCGCCCCTGCGGCTCCTCAGGCGCCCGCCGCTCCCGAGGCCTCCGCTGCCCAGGCCGAGCAGACCTCCTCCGAGGCCGCCGCTCCCGGCTGCTGCCGACCAGGGCACTGACTCCGCTGCCGCTGACACGCAGGCCACTCAGGCCACCCCGGCCGCTGCGCCGACCGGTGCCGCCAACTCCTCTGTCGTGGCCATCGCCATGCAGTACGTGGGTGCTCCCTACGTGTGGGGCGCTTCCGGCCCGAGCGCCTTCGACTGCTCCGGCTTCACCTCCCTACGTGTACGCCCAGGTCGGCATCAACCCTGCCCCGCACCTCCGGTGAGCAGGCCGTGGCCGGCACCCAGGTGTCCGCCTCTGAGGCCCAGCCCGGCGACCTCGTCACCTGGCCCGGTCACGTCGGCATCTACGCTGGTGACGGCAAGGTCATCGACGCCGGTGACGAGTCCACCGGTGTGGTCTACCGCGAGATCTGGGGCTCCCCGAGCTTCGTCCGCGTCGGCTGATCCCAGACGCTGAAATCTTCACCGTGAGGGTGAGCGCCAGATGGCGCTCACCTCACGGCGTGTCGGACGGAGGGATGGAGTCGGCCGTCAAGGCGCTTCCTGGAGGCGAAAAGCGAGGAAAACCTCCTCATGTGGTGGTCCCCACACCTTTTTCGAGGCAGAATGTTCCATGGGTCGTAGACCGTGATCTCGAGAAAGGGCAGATCCCATGACTGATGACAACGTCGTCCTCGTCGGAGTCGATGGTTCACCGGAGTCCCTGGCGGCAGTGGACTGGGCTGTGGCACGCGCTGAGTGCCAGGGCTGGCGTGTTCACATCCTGTGCGCCTACTCCCTGCCCTCCTTCACCACTGCCTCCCTTGACGGTGGCTACGCAGCGCTCGACGACTCAGCCATCAGGTCCGGTGCCCAGGCCGTCATTGACGAGGCTGTTGAGCGCGTCAAGAAGGCCGGCGTCACCGTCACCTCCTCCCTGGAGACCGGGGACCCCGCCGGGGTTCTCGTCGACCTCTCCGAGGAAGCGGCACTGGCCGTCGTCGGCACCCGAGGAGGCGGTGGCTTCGCCGACCGGCTCCTGGGAACCGTCTCCTCCGCCCTGCCTGCGCACAGCCACTGCCCGGCCGTCGTCGTTCCTCGGCACAACGAGGGCGCCGACTACACGCCGGTGCGGCGCATCGTCGTCGGGGTCGATGGCTCCTCCTCGGCTCGCCGGGCCCTCAAGTGTGCTGTGAACGAAGCGGAGGCGTGGGGTGCCGAGCTCACCGCCATTGCCGCGGTGCCGATGGCCTCCGGTGCCGGGGCGCTGGCCTGGCTGCCGGCCGCGGTCGATCGTGAGCAGGTCCTGGCCGACGTCCGCTCCGGACTCGACCGCGCCATCAATGAAGCCCTCGAGGGCCATGAAGGCGTCACGGTGCGCCGCCACGCCCTGGATGGAAATCCGGCCGAGCTCCTGGCCGAGTTCTCCACCGCCGTGGACCTCATCGTGGTCGGCTCGCGTGGACGTGGTGGCTTCTCCGGGCTCCTGCTGGGCTCCACCAGCCAGGCCGTCCTGTCCCACGCGTCCTGCCCCGTGCTGGTCGCCCCCACGCGCCACGCCAAGGGGGAACGGCGCACCTCGCGCACCTCCACCCCGTGGGGCCGGGCCTGAGGCCCCACTCGCTGAGGCGAGCCCATCGTCGCTCGCCGCGGCGCCACCCCGCGGCCCGAGTGGTCATGGGCGGGTCGATCCGCTGGTAGTCTTCCCTCCAGGCCCTCGTAGCTCAGGGGATAGAGCACCGCTCTCCTAAAGCGGGTGTCGTTGGTTCGAATCCAATCGAGGGCACTGACACCACCGGGTCAGTTCGGCAAGCCTCGCTGCCGGGCCGGCTCGATCAGTTCCACCAGGCTCTCTTCAGTGGAGGCTGGAGGCGCACTGCGCTGCGGCGGATGCCGGCCGGCCCATATCGCCGCCGGCCCATGGGGCGTGCCACGCCGCGGTGCGTCTCCACGCCCAAGGGTCGATCGGCCTATATCTTGAGCGTATGACGCCTTCGTTCTTCTCCTTCGGCCGCAAACGGCGCGATGCTGCCCTGCGGGAGGAAGAACGCAAGGGGGCTCGATCCTCGGCCGGCTCGGATCAAACCGCGAGCCGACGGCGTTTCGCCGCGGATCTGGGGGCTGTGGCCGCGGCGCCGCGTCAGCCTGAGTCCGCCTCTGCGCCGGCACCCCCCGCCCCCGCGCGCCCCGCGCCGGCACCCCCGCTGAGCGCGGCGGACGTCGAGCGGCGCGAGCGCATTGACACGGCTCTGTCCACCTGGCGCAGCCAGCTCGTGGACCTGGGAGGCGTCGCCAGCCTGGATGACATCTCCCTGCTCGACGGCGTCGTCGACCTCACCGCAGCACACCCCTCCGGCCTGGCTCAGCTCTACGCAGGCCGCCCCACCAACCTGTCCAGCATCGTGCGTGAGCGCAACGCCCTGGGCGAGGCCCGCCAGTCCCTGCGGGAGGTCTCGGCGCGCACTGACGTCCTGGCCCGCCAGTTCGGCGTCGCACCGGTCTACCTGGCCATCGGGGTGGCCACCTGGAACGAGACGGTCCCCGAGGACGGTGAGGACGACGGCAGCATCCACCTGGCCGACGGCGCCTCACCGGAGGCGGACCTGACCGCCCAGATCCCGCACGTCGAACGCATCGCCGCCGAGCACGCCGCTCGCAACGCCCTGGCCGCCGCCGGACTGACCGTCCCCGAGGCCCCCTCGGCCCCGCGCGTGCGCACGGTTAACGCCCCCGTCCTGTTGCGCCCCGTGCGCCTGACCACCGCCACCGCGGACGCCACCCTCACCCTGGACCCCACCATCGAGGTCAACCCGGTCCTCACCCGCGCCCTGCGCCGCTACCAGTGCACCACCGACATCGGGGACATCGCCCGCGCTGCCCTGTCCTCGGCGGGCTTCACACCGCGCGCGGCCCTGGCCCGCATCGGCGCCCTGGGCCGGCAGTTCCTGCCCGGCTTCGAGATCCACGAGCGCCTCGTCGTCGGCGCCTTCGTCCACCCCGGCCAGGCCCTGGTGGAGGACTTCGACGCCGTCCTGGAGCGCTCGCGCACCTCCGCCCTGGTTGCCGCCATCGCCGGGGACGAGGGCGCCCGCGAGGCCCTCAGTGTCGAGCTGCCCCCCGCCGTCCCCACCGACCGGGTCCCCGGCGCCGAGCGCGGCGTGGGCGACCTGGAGCCCGCCCAGCTCGATGTCATCGAGGCGGTGGGCACCGGGGCGAGCTTCCTCATCGACGCGCCCCCCGGCTCCGACGTCGCCGGCACCCTGGCCGCCGTCTTCGCCGACGCCGCCGCCTCCGGACGCACCGTGCTGCATGTGCCCGCCACCAGCGCCGACGGGCACGCCGTCGCGGCCGCCCTGCGCGAGGAGGGCCTGGGATCCATGGTCCTGGACCTCACCGAGGACGCCGCCTGGCGCCAGCACGCCTCCGAGGGCATCCGCGAGAGCCTGGGCGTCCAGCCGCCCCAGCTCGACGTCGCCGGGATCATCTCCATGCGGGACCGTCTCACCTCGGTCCGCTCCCGCCTGGACCGCTACGTGCGCGCCCTGCACCGGCCCCGCGAGCCCTGGTCGGTCTCCGCCTACGAGGCGCTGCAGAAGCTCGCCGAGCTCACCAGCCGTCGCGACCGGGCGACGACCCGGGCCCGTATCGACGCCGAGCACCTGGGTCGCCTCGATGAGGACGGCCGTGAGCAGGCCCTGACCCTCCTTCGCCGCGGGCACGCCCTGGGGCTGTTCACCCCGGAGGTCTCCTCCAGCGCCTGGAACGGGATCCCGGTGGAGGACATGGATGAGGCCACCGACGCGCTCGTCCACCTGCGTGCCCTGGCCAACGACCTGCTGCCCACCATCCAGGAGCACACGGCGGTGGTCGCCCGCACCACCGGCTTGAGCCGGGCCCGCAACCTGGGCCAGTGGATCGAGCAGCTCGACATGTTCGACGGTGTGCGCGAGTCCCTGGACGTCTTTCCTGCCCGAGGTCTTCGAGCGCTCCGCCGCCGACATGGTCATCGCCACTGCCTCCAAGCGCTGGCGCGACGAGCGGGGCATCCACATGGACGGCTCGCGGCGCCGGCGCTTCACGCGCCAGGCCAATGACCTGGTGCGGCCGGGCCGCGTTGTCGATGACCTGCACGCCGAGCTGGTCAAGGTCCAGCGTCGCCGCGAGGTGTGGCGCCGTCACGACCCCGACGGTGGCTGGCCCCGCCTGCCCCAGGGCCTGGACGAGATGCGGCGCACCGCCGGCCGGGCCCGCGGCGCCGTGGCCGAGGTGCAGCCGCTGCTGGGGCGCGCCCAGGACTCCCCGGTGCTCATGGAGATGCCCCTGGAGGATCTCCTGGAGCTGGCCCGCTCCCTGGCCGCCGACGACCTCACCGCCCAGAAGCTCCCCGAGGTCAACCGCATCCGCACCGAGCTCGAGGCCCTGGGACTGAACGACTTCGTGGCCGATATGGCCGCCCGCGGCGTCGAGGCCGACCAGCTCGAGCCCGAGCTCACCTACTGCTGGTGGTCCTCCCTGCTGGCGCAGACCCTCGCCGCCGACCCCGACCTGGGCGGTCTCGACGCGCGCGCCCTGTCCCAGATGGCCGTCTCGCTGCGCGAGCTCGACGCCGCCCACACGCGCTCCCTGTCCGGCCCCGTGACCCAGGCCTGCGCCCGGCGGGTACGGGCCGCCGTCGAGCAGGACAAGGCCGACGCGCGCGCCCTGTACATCGCCCTGGCCCGCGAGGACGGCGTCCCGCTGCGGGAGATCATCGACGCCCACCCCATGGCCCTGCTGGCCCGGCCGATTTGGATCGTCCCGCCCACGCTCGTGCCCCAGATCTTCTCGCCCACCGCGGTGGTGGACCTGGCTGTGCTGGACGCCTCCACGCCCATGCCGGTCCCGCAGGTGCTGCCCGCCTTCGTGCGCGCCGAGCAGGTGCTCGTCGTCGGCGACTCCCGGCGCGCCACGACCGGCCTGGCCGCCGAGCTCGGCCCGCTCCTGCCCTCGCGCACCCTGCCGACCGCCCGCAACAGCCTCGACGCCGGCATCGCCTCCTTCCTGGCGGCCAACGGCTACGAGGGGGTCGTCGAGGCCGTGCCCTCCCCGCCGGGGGACACCTCCCTGACCCTGGAGCTCGTGGACGGGCGGGGCATGCCGGCCCCCGGGCAGACCGCGGTCGAGACGGTGGAGGCCGAGGTCTCCCGCGTCGTCGACATGGTCATCGACCGGGCCCTGACCCGTCCTGAGGAGTCCCTGGCCGTCATCGCCCTCAACCGCCTGCACGCCGACGCCCTGCGCTCGGCCATCACCCGAGCGGCCGCCGGCGCTCCCGCACTGGAGGAGTTCTTCGCCCCCGGGGCGGCCGAACCCTTCACCGTCGTCGAGCTGGCCGAGGCCCGTGCCCTGCAGCGCGACCACATCATCATCTCGGTGGGTTACGCCAAGACCCCGCACGGGCGCACCATCCACAACTTCGGGCCCGTCTCGGACCACAGCGGCATGGTGGGGCTCGTCGAGGCCCTGTGCGCCTCGCGGGGCAGCACCCAGGTGGTCTCCTGCTTGGCGGCCGCAGACATCGACCGCGACCGGCTGCGCGCCCCTGGGGCCCGCCTGCTGCGCGAGGTCCTGGCCCGGGCCGAGGACTCCTCCCAGTCCGGTAACTCCGCCGGCAAGGTGCCCGACCGGCTCCTGGTGGACCTGGCCGAGCACCTGTGGCGCAAAGGCCTGTCGGTCGTGCCCCGCTACGGGACCGACGGCGGCGTGCGCATCCCGCTGGCCATCGGCCACCCCGACTACCCCGACGAGCTGCTCGTGGCGGTCCTGACCGACGACGTCGACTACATCTCCGAGCCCAGTCTGCGCCGGCGCGACCGGCACCGCGTCGAACGGCTCGAGCGGCGCGGGTGGCGCGTCCACATGGCCTTCTCCGCCGGGGTGTTCGTGGACCCGGAGGCCGAGGCGAAGGCCGTCGAGGAGCTCGTCCTGGCCGTCCTGGTCGAGCGCCAGGGGAGGCCGCCCCGGCCATGGAGGCCGTGCCGGACCGTGTCGACGACGCGGTGCGCGCCGTCCCCGAGGCGCCCGAGCCGCAGGCCGCCGAGGCCCACGAGCGCACCGAGCGCCCCCGCATCGCCCAGGGGCTGCCGCTGCAGGCCTACTCCGACGACCAGCTCGATGACCTCATGGCCTGGATCCGCTCCGACGGCGTGGGCCGCTCCGAGGCAGGGGAAGTCGAGGAGCTGCGGTCCGCTCTGGCGCTGCGTCGCCGCGGATCGGGGATCGACGCGGTCCTGGCCAACGCCGTGCGGCGCACCCGCTGAAGCCGACCGAGCGGTACTGGATGACGCAGTGAACGACCGTGTTGCCGTGAGTGATGCCGCGGAGGCGGAACCTGCCGCAGACAGAGGCGTGACGCCCGGACGCGGGCGCGCGCGGCGCCGTCGTCGAGTGGTGGCCCTCTCGCCTCGGGACCGGGAACGTGTGGCCCGTGGTCAGAGCCCGGAGGACCTGGCGAGGGCGGACTACGAGCACGACGCCCTCAGCGGCCCCGCAGAGGGCCTTGACGCCCCCGCCCCTGGTGGCACCGGCTCCAATGACGACCGCCTCCGGCGCGACGTCCCCCCGCACTGGGGCTGATCGTCCTGGAGGCGATGGTGGGCCGGTGGGGGAGGCCTGTCGGCTCGCCGGTGTCCATGGTGCTGACATTAACCCCGTACCGGCGCTGCACGCCGGAGAGAAACCGCAGTATTCCAACGATCCCCGCTGGGCGCTTCAACGCCAGGCTCGTCAATGTCAGCACTGTGGACACCAGGCCGCGCAGGAGTGAGCCCGGGGTTCTTGCGGCACGGCCCGGCACCTCCGTCACAGGTCCTCCCCACCGTCCCCTGCCCGCCATCTGCGCAGGGGCCCGGTGGTCATGGTTTGACTCCGGCCCCGCTTTGAGTCTCGCCTCGGGTCGGCCTGCTCCACGAGGGTCGGGATCCACTGGCCAAGGGTTGTGCGTACTGCATGAGGGGCCCCGCCCTACCTGCAGTACCCCCGACCCTCCTCCAGTAGCACCCCACCCTTGTGCAGTACACGCAAAACACCACCGAAGTATCGATGAACGAACACGTCCGCTCGGGCTGAGGTGAGCAAGCGATCTCAGGAATGAGCGTCCGGCCTCTGCCCCGGATGTCGTGACACCCGAAAGCTCCAGCAGCCATGAGCAGCGCATGACGCTGCGGTGCAGGAGAGCGGAAGGCCCCGCCGATCAGGAGGATCGGCGGGGCCTTCCGGTGATGCGATAAGGCGATGCTCAGATCGCTGCGGGACTCAGCGCCGGGCGGCGTTGGCCGAGAGCAGGTCGCGGATCTCGGTGAGCAGCTCGACGTCGGTGACCTCCTTGGCCTCCTCGGCGGCCTTCTGCTTGGCCATGCGCTCCTTGACCTTGTTCATCGGCATGACAATGGCGAAGTAGACGGCGATGGCGATAAGGAGGAAGTTGATGATGGTGGTGATGATCGTTCCGGGCATCACGTAGCCCCTTAGCGTTTGTGGCGAGCTCCTGGGCGGTGGCCAGGTGGAACGTGTACTTACCGTCCTGGTACAGCGAGAACGCTCCCAGCGAGTCGAAGTTCGGCTGGCCGATGAGCTGACCGAGGATGGTCATGATGACGGTGGTGATCGAGTCGACGATCGGCTTTGAACGCGCCACCGATGATAACGGCGACGGCGAGCTCGAGGGCGTTGCCCTGGGCAATGAACTCCTTGAATCCCTTGATCATGGCGATCCTTTCTAGCGGCGCGGGCAGACGTCTGCCGGGGGTGCGCCATCGGGGGCTGAAAGTGAGAGTGTCTTATCGTTCGCGTAAGACGTCGCAGCGGCATTACGGGCTCAGCGCAATGCCGAGCGTGCTATTCGTTGCCGCGCCAACTACCAGAGTAGCGCTACTTGCAGGAATAGCCAGTGTGATAAGTGTTACTTTCTTGTGTCCTGTCCATTGTCCACCCTCTCCGACCTGTTGAATCATCACTACTCGCGCTCCGGAGCAGAGAACTGTGCTGTGTGTTCCAAAAGGCGCTGTCGGTATTCCTTGGGAAATGCTCAGAGAAGACTCTTGAAATCCTGGTGATTCCTGGTCGGTTGGTGAAGAAGGCGCGTCGGGGTTTCCAGTGGGACTCGTTGTCGAGGTGTTCCCCGGGTCTTTCGGTGCGGTGGGAGACTCGGACTGCTCTCCGGGATTCTGTGTCGTCCCGCCCTGAGAGGCGTCGTTCTGCCCCGGCGGTGTCCATCCTTCGGGGCCTGTCCGATGATGTCCACCCGCGCGCCGGGACGCGCCAACTCGGCTCCGACGTCGATGGGCACCTGGACCAGTCGCTCGTCGTCTCCCAGCTGCTGGGCCAAGGAGCCGCTGGTCATCGAGGCCGTCAGCACCGTGCCCTTCTCCAGGGAGATCGCGGCCCGACTCCCCACCACCTGCCCCGCGGAGGTCAACGGGGACTGAGGGAGGGCGCCGGCCGGAAGCGTGCTGATCGAGACGTCCTGCTCGGTGAGGACTGCGCCGGCGCTGATCGAGCGCGAGGCGACAAGAACCTGCTGCCCGCGCTCGGGGCCGGGACGCAGCACGCTGAGGGCCACCAGGACCGCGGTTCCCAGGCAGAGTGCCACCACGAGGTGGCGATGTCGCCACAGTAGAAGCGATGGACGGCCCCCGGCCCATCCGGTCCATCCGGCCCGGACACTGGGGCGGGCCGGACGGGAGTCGGACGCGATGGAGCGCGGCGACCCTCCGTGATCCTGAGGCTCCCGAGAGGCGCTGAGAGAGGGGTGGCGGGGCAGTTCGTGGCGAGGTCTCATGTCATCAGGGTCCGGTGGCCGGCGGCCTCCCGGCACGCCCGCTCCCTTGGCGTTGTGGACAGAGGGCGCCGCCGGCGAGCCTGTGGCCCCCGGAGGCCCGCGGCGTCGGTGGCTCAGGACTCCGACGACAGGGAGTGCGCCGGTGAGCCGGCGGCCAGCAGGAACCACTCCTGGGCCGTGATGACGGCGTCCACGGGCTCGTCGTGCTCCTCCATCGGCAGCGGCCCGGGCACCAGCTCCTCGGGGTGAAGGATGGCGAAGGTGTGGGCCTCAGGGGAGCGCAGCGGCAGCATGCGGTCGTACCAGCCGCCGCCCTGTCCCAGGCGGCGCCCGGCACTGTCCACGGCCAGTGCCGGAATGATGAGGGCGTCGACCTGGCCGACCGCCTCGGCCGGCAGGGTGGGGCCACTGGGCTCCGGAGGGCGCCTCGGCGCCCGCTCCGCCAGGTCCTCACTTCCCTGGAACAGCCCCCAGCAGCGTGCCAGACGGGGGCCGAGCACCGGCAGCAGGACCTGGACGTCGCCCTCGTGAAGCCGCTCCAGCAGCAGTCGGGTGCAGGGCTCTGCCCCCACGGACACGAAGGCCGCCACCCTCTGTGCGCCGGCCACCGCCTCCAGGGCGTGCTCAGTCAGTGCCTCGCAGTCCGCCGAGTGCCCCTGGGGTGGGTGGTGGTGATGGGCGCGTCGGTGCGCCCGCAGCACCTTGCGCAGCTCGTCCTTGGCGTCGTCGAGCTCGAGTCGGCCCGTGTCGGGAAGGTCCAGCGCGCCGGTCGTCATGGCCCCATCCTCGCAGGTGATGACGCGTCGTGTCTGAACCGTTCGTCCCGGCGGGGCACGGCGCATGTCGTCAACCTGACGGTAACCTGAGTGCCATGAGAACAGTGGCCGAGCACCTGGCCGCCTGCCTGGAGATCGCCCAGGCGGCAGCACCCCTCGACGTGGTCCTCCCCGACGCCGTCGGATGCGTCCTGGCCCAGGACGTCGTCGCCGGAATCGACCTGCCCGCCGTGGACCTGGCCGGACAGGACGGCTACGCGGTCATCGCCCAGGACGTCGCCGAGGCTGATCGCAACAACCCGCTCGTGCTCGACGTCGTCGACGCGGTGCGCGCCGGCGACATGCGCCCCTGCCACCTCGTCTCCGGTGCCGCCGTCCTCATTGACTCCGGAGCCCCCATGCCGCTGGGCGCCGACGCCGTCATCCCCTGGGCCGACACCGACCGCGGCGAGTCCCGGGTGACCATCCACCGCGCCGTCGCGGCCGGCGACAATGTCCGCCGCCGTGCCGAGGACGTGAAGTCGGGCACGACTGTCCTCAAGCGAGGCTCGCGTATCAGCGCCCGCCATGTGGCCCTGCTGGCGGGCCTCGGGATGCACCGGGTGCGCGTGCGCCCCGCCCCGCGCGTCGTCGTGGTCTCCATCGGGGACGAGCTGGTCGAGCCCGGTCAGTCCCGCGAGGCCGGGGACGTCTTCGACGCCAACGGCCACGCCCTGGCCTGCGCGGTCACCGACGCCGGCGGCCAGGCCTTCCGTGTGGCCGCCGTCCCCGACGAGCTGCGCGCCCTGGCCGACACCATCGAGGACCAGCTGGTGCGCGCCGACGTTCTCATCACCACCGGGGGCTTGAGCGTCGGGCAGGGGCGACACCGTCAAAGACGTTCTGGCACCCCTGGGCTCGGTGCGCTTCGACGCCGTCGCCATGTCCCCGGGCCGCCAGCTCGGCGTCGGGACAGTTGAGGGCACCCCGATCTTCTGCCTGCCCGGCGACCCGGTCAGCGCCCAAATCGCCTTCGAGACCTTCGTGCGCCCAGTCCTGCGCCAGATCGCCGGACGCACCTCCCTGCACCGCTCCAGCCTGCCGGCCACCATCTCCGAGGGCTGGCACTCCCCGAGCGGCAAGCGCGAGTTCGTCCCCGTTCACGTCAGCGGCTCGCCCTCCCGCGGATACCGTGCCGAGCCGACGGCGCCGCCGGGCACGGTCCGACTGCACGGCCTGTCCGAGGCCAACGCCATCGCCGTCGTGCCCGAGGACACGAGCACCGTGGTGGCCGGCGACACCCTCCACTGCCTTCTGCTGGACGCCTGATGTCCGACTCTGCCCCGACGACGCCCGCCGACTCCTTCGGCGGGGAGCTGCGGCGGGCCATCGCCGGCCTGCTGCTCGGGGCCGGGATGCCGGCGCGCTTCACCTGGCCGGTACGCCTCGAGCCTGAGGCCGCCCTGGGGGAGCGGGAACCCGGTGCCACGCAGTCGCCCGAGCGCCCCTCAGTCGTCGTGCGCGAGCTGCGGGCCGAGGATGAGGCGCCCTGGAGGGCGCTGCGGCTGGCGGACACCGACCGGCTCGCCCCTGGGAGGCCACCCTGCCGGCCGGCGGCGGGGAGATGCTGAGCACCTTCCCGGTCTTCCTGCGTCGCCAGACGCGCCGGGCCAGGCTCGCTGAGGCGATGCCCTTCGTCGTCGAGGTCGACGGCGCCTTCGCCGGCCAGATCGCCGTCGACCCGATCACTTGGGGAGCGACGCGCAGCGCCCAGGTCGGCTACTGGATCGGCTCGGCCTGGCAGGGCAGGGGGATCATGCGACTGGCCGTGGCCCTCGTTCTGGACCACCTGCTGGGGCCGGTGGGGCTGCACCGCGTGGAGATCAACGTGCGCCCCGACAATGAGCGGAGCCTGGCCCTGTGCCGCGGTCTCGGGCTGCGGGAGGAGGGGCTGCGCCGCGGATACATGCACATCAACGGCGCCTGGGCCGACCACGTCTCCTTCGCGGCCCTCGCTGAGGAGGTTCACGGGCCCGATGGCACCGGCTTCGAGCAGCGACTCGCGCGCGGGTGACGATTTTTTTCACGGCAGTCGCGCCGGTGGGGGTGGGGTGCTCGCGGGGAGCGGCGGGTGTGCCGACGGCGCGTTCGGGCAGGCTGTCTGCCGGTCGGTCACGGCGTGCCCAGAGAGGCGGAAGAAACGTGTGTGACTCATGTGGTGACAGGGGTGTCGTACTGACAGTGTGACGTCGTGAATCCCAGGTATTTCGAAGGAAAGCCGGAGTGTTCCTGCTCGGGGGCGAGGGCAGGCGCGCTTACGGTTGCTGTGTGGGAATCGAGATCTGGGCAGTCATCGCCCTCATCACGGTTCTCTCCGTGTACCTCCTTCCGCTTTTAGTGGGGCGCCGCGAGATGGCTCGCCGCTCCAATGTCCAGGACCGCTACTCGGCTGAGCTGCGGGTCCTGGCCACGGGTGCGGCCGCCGTCGAACGCGACGACACCTGCGCGAACAGTGGGCATGCGGAGCTCTTTCGACGTCGACCGGAGGTGAGGGTGATGAACAGGCCCGCCGTGAGGAATGTGCGCGCCCTGCGCACCGAGCGCGAGCTCGACCGTGCCCGCCAGGTTCACGCCCAGGGGCGTGAGCGCCGCCGGGTCGCCGCCTCGCACCGTGGGATCGTCGCCAGCGTCCTGCTCGGAGTCACGCTCGGCGGCTGGGTGCTGGGCTTGGTCACCGCCCTGCCCTGGTGGCCCGCCCTGCTGCCCTCCGCCCCTGCTGGGGGCCTCGATGGTGGCCGGGCGTCGCGCCGCTCTGGCCTCGGCCGCGGCGGACCGCCGAGGAGCGCCGCCGCATCGCCGAGCTCGAGCAGACTCTGGTGACCCTGACCGGCCGGCGCTCCTCGGCCTCGGTCGTGGCCGCGCCCCGCTCCGTCGCCAATGGCGCGCGCAGCGCCTCCAGTGGTGCTGGCAGTGCTGTCAGCGCCAGTGCGGCCTCGCCGGCCGTGTCCGCGGTGTCGGCTGAGTCGGTCGAGGCTGCCGGCGACTCCGGCGCGCAGGACTCCTTCATCGAGCGCCTCACCCGCGAGGGCGCCCAGCGCCCGGCCGCGCGCTCGGTGTCTGCCGAGTCGGCTGGGTCCACGGAGTCCGCTGTGTCCGCCGAGTCCGTCGCCGGCAGCCCCGCCGAGGCGACCGGCACCGCTGCTGTCCGTCCCTCCCGAACCATCGACTCTGAGGAGGAGCGCCTGGCCAGGCTCGACGCCGATCTCGATGACGAGACCGCCGCAGCAGTGGCCGCTGAGCGTGAGGCCACTCGCCGTGCCTCGGTCTACGTGCCCTCCCGCCACGCCGGCAAGGTCACCCGGGACATGGGCGTGCGCGAGGCGGTCTCCCGCGACGGTGACGAGGAGAGCTCGCCGCGCACCAAGGACTTCGTCGCCTCCCTGCCTGCCTCGGCCTCCCGCGGCCTGCCCGGTTGGGGCAAGCTCTTCGCCGAGGCGACCGCCATTGAGCAGGAGGCTCAGGAGCGCGCCGCTGCGGCCCCTCCCCGCAGGTCGCCGCTGAGCCGGCTCGGCGCGCTGCCGACTCTGCTCCCCAGGCTGTCTCCCCGCACTGCTTCAGAGCCTGCCCCCACGGTCGCCCGCCCGCAGGCCCCCGCTGCTGCTGCCCCGGCGGCGACGGAGGGAGTCGTCAGGAGGAGGCGACGACGTCGACCCCGCCCCAGGGTTGGCGACCGGTCCACGTCCCCGCTCCGACCCTACACGCTGGCGGCCCGCGCGCCCCGGCGCTCCTACGCCGACCCGGTGGTCGACCCGGGCACCTCCGCACCGGTGCCCGCGCGCCCGCAGTCGGCCCGCGCCTACATCCCCGCTCCCTGTGGAGGATGAGGAGGAGCTCTTCCACCCCATCGACCTCGACGCGATCCTCGAGGGGCGGCGCGCAGCCGGCGAGTAGCGCCGGGCACTCCCGCGGCACGCCGCCGGGAGGCTCAGGTGCGGTGGGCGGGCTCACCGCCACCGAACTTGCCACGACTCCCGGCGGCGATGCTAGGATCGGTCCGCACTTGGGGCTATGGCGCAGTTGGTAGCGCGTCTCGTTCGCAATGAGAAGGTCGGGGGTTCGAATCCCCCTAGCTCCACCACCTCAGAAGGTCTGCCCCGCCAGGAAACTGGCGGGGCAGACCTCTTTTCGTGGCTGGCGGCGCGGAGGTGATCTCCCTCACTTGGGGTCGGCGTCGATTGGCGGAGGTGTGCGGAACTGCGCGGAATTGCAGGGACGTGAGGGCCTGGCGGCACGATGTGGCAGACCGTCGAGGGCGGGTGCTCGAGACTTTTGTCTGCGGTGGCGGCGATCTCGTGCGTATCCTGGACAGGAAACCAACCGAGTGGACTGTTAACTGGAGAAGTACCTTGCCGCAGCATGATCGGATGAGGCGTCGCAGCTTTCTCATGGGCGGTCTCGCCCTGGCCGCCTCGAGCACTCTTCTACCTGAGCTGCAGACGCCGGCTCACGCCTCCCCGGCCCCGGCCGCCGGCCCTCCCGCGGCGCCTTCGCAGGTGCTGTCGGACATGCAGGACCCGCGTGCCTGGACCCTCTCCTCCCGGGACGGCTCCATCCGTCCCGACACCTCCACCCACTCCCACGGGACCCAGTCGCTGGAGATCACCACCACCGGCGACTCCCGCCGTCCCACCAGCACCGACCTGGCCCTGTCGGGCGTCGATATGACCGACTGCCAGTGGGATCTGTGGCTGCGCGCTGAGGACTACCGGCAGATCGAGAGCATCCAGCTCGAGCTCGGTGGGGAGGGTGAGGACTGCCTGCGCCTCGACGTGGCACCCGACATGCGCACGCTGCGCACCGGAAGCTGGTGCCGGGTGACCGTCAACCGCGCCGCCGAGCGCTCCGTCGTCGGCCATCCCCAGCTGGACCGGGTGACACGAGTGCGCCTGAATGCCGTGCCGGCCTCCGACTCGACGCCGAGCCGTCTGTGGTTCGGCTACCTGGCCACCCTGCCGTCGGCCGCCAGCGGCATCGTCTCCATCTCCTTCGACGACGGCTACGACAGCGACTACAAGACGGCCCGGGCGATCATGCAGGACTGCGGCATCGGCGCGGCGACCTCCTACGTCATCGCCGACAAGGTCGGGCTGCCCGGCCGCATGAGTGCCAACCAACTCGCCGAGATGCGCGAGGTGCATGGCTGGGACATCGCTGCCCACGCCTCCACCGACCTCACCACCCTGGATGAGGCGGGGGTGCGCCGGGAGCTGGAGACGATCAGGTCCTTCCTTCTCGAGCACGGCTACCCCGAGGGTGCCGCCCACTTCGCTCTGCCTATGGGGCGGTACAACGACCTGGTGCTGCGCACCTCCCAGGACTACTTCACCTCGATGCGCACCATCGAGAACGCCCCGGAGACCCTCGCGCCGGGGGACCCGTTCCGGCTGCGCGTCTTCTACTGTGGCTCCTACACCACCGAGTCCCAGGTTGAGAAGGCGCTGGCCCGCTGCCGGGAGCACCGCTGTTGGACCCACATGGTCTTCCACCGCATCGACGAGCAGGCCGACGGCGCCCCCGAGTCGATCAGAGCGGACAGCTTCGAGCGCTTCATGAGGCGAGTGGCTGACTCCGGCCTGCCCGTCAAGACGGTTCCCGAGGTCATGCGCAGCCAGTCGCCCGCCCTGGCCTGAGGCGCCGTCGCCTCCTGGAGCGGAACCGGCACCCCGATACGGAAAGACTGACGCTATGACCTGGTCCTTCGGTCCGCTCGTGCTGCTGGTCTGCCTGGTCATCCTGCTGGCCTGCTTCGCGGTCAAGCTGCTGTTCAAGCGCGGGACGCGACTCCGGGCGGTCCGCAGAGAGGGACATGGCGAGAAGCGGGGCGCAGGGCGCGGTGGGGTGGTCGCTGTGCGCAGCGCGGTGACGACACCGGACGAGGCTCAGCGATCGGCCGACGCCACCGGGCTGCCCCGGGCACTCATGCGGGCCGGTGGGCCCCTGCCCGCCATCGTCGTGGCCCTCGGCGTGGCGGGGTGGATGTGCTGGCGGATGCTGGTCAGCTGGCACCACGTCCTGGACGCGTGGATCGTGTGGACCTTCGATGTCCTCTTCGTGATCGTGGCCGTGCAGCTCGTGGTGGCCGGTTTCGAGGGGCGTGTCATCGGCCGCGGCGAGGCGCATCGGGTCGCCGTGCTCGTGCCGCTCTACAATGAGGATCCCGACGTCGTGGTGCGGATGCTCTCCGCCCTGCTGCACCAGAGCTCGCCGCCGGCCGAGATCCACGTCGTCGACGACGGCTCCACCCAGGGCGCCTATGTGGCGGAGCGGGACTGGTTCATCCGGCAGGCGGCGCTGGCCGGCATCTACGCCAGCTGGCAGCGCACCCCCAATGAGGGCAAGCGCCACGCGCAGGTGCACGGTTTCAGGAAGATCCGTGACGCCGACCTGTTCGTGACCGTCGACTCCGACTCCATGCTCGACGCCGAGGCCCTCCATGAGATCGTCCAGCCCTTCAGTGACCCCCGGGTCATGTCGGTCGCCGGCGTCATCCTGGCGATCAACAACCGGGAGAACCTGCTCGCCCGGGTCACCGACGTGATCTTCGTCGGCCAGCAGCTCATCGACCGCTCCTTCATGTCGCAGCTCGGCTCGGTCATGGTCAACTCCGGCGGCCTGGCCGCCTACCGGTGCTCCATCCTGGCCGAGAACATCGACACCTACCTGAACGAGAGCTACCTGGGGCGGCACGTGGAGTTCTCCGACGACTCCTTGCTGACCCTCTTCGCCCTGCTGCACGGCAGGACCGTCCAGCAGCCCTCGGCCTTCGCCTTCGCCTGGATGCCTGACCGCTGGAGCCACCACTACCGCCAGCAGGAGCGCTGGTTCCGCGGCTCCTTCATCCGCGGGCTCTGGCGCATCCGCTTCCTGCCGGTCCTCTCGTGGGGCTGGTGGCGCCAGGCCACCGGGTGGATGCAGATCTGGCTGGTGATCTCGGTCTTCGTCTACCTGCTGCTGTGGCGTCCGCTCGTCCTGGGCGGCGGTGTGCCGCCGACGGTGGTGCTGGTGCCTTTGGCGATCGGGCTGGCGCAGGGCTCGCGGTACATCTCCGTGTGGCGCTCGGACACCACCGGCCCCCAGAGGTACGGCAGCCTCCTTCTGTCCCCGGTGGCGACGCTGTGGTCCGCACTGATCCTGCGTCCCCTGCGGGTCTGGGGGATGGTCACCAGCGCCAAGATGGGGTGGAACACCCGTCAGCAGGTCGAGGTGACCTCGCAGTGAGGCGATCGCGCCCGCTGCTCGCGTCTTACTTCGCTTACTTCGACCCGTGCCCCACTAACACTTCGACCGAATCTTCAGAAACGACCCGGAGCCGCGTCGTTTCTGAAGATTCGGTCGAAGTGTTGAGGACGACGACGGCCGCCCTGATCCGTTGTGCATCGAATGAGCTGTTAACGATCGTTTTCGGACACAGTGCTACTCTCACCCCGGAATCATCCCGACATCGAGAGATCTCACCATGTCCACAACAACCTCACGCGGCTCCACTGCGGCGAAGCCGTCCAGTGCTGGCTCCGGCCCGGTCAAGGAGCTGACTGCCCGCGGCATCGTCATCGGCGGCATCATCACGCTCATCTTCACCGCGGCGAACGTCTACCTCGGCCTCAAGGTGGGGCTCACCTTCGCCACCTCGATCCCGGCCGCCGTCATCTCCATGGCGATCCTGCGCCGCTTCTCCGATCACACGATCCAGGAGAACAACATCGTCCAGACGATCGCCTCGGCGGCCGGGACGCTGTCCGCCATCATCTTCGTGCTGCCCGGACTCATCATCGTGGGCTGGTGGACCGGATTCCCCTACCTCCAGACCGTCCTGGTCATCATCCTGGGCGGCATCCTCGGCGTCACCTACTCCATCCCGCTGCGGCGCGCGCTCGTGACCAACTCCGACCTGCCCTACCCCGAGGGCGTGGCCGGCGCCGAGGTCCTGCGCGTGGGCGACACCAGCGAGGGGGCCGAGGAGTCCAGCCGTGGACTGGGTGTCATCGTGCGGGGCTCCATCGCCTCGGCGGCCTTGTACTTCCTCAACGCCCTCAAGGCCATCAGCGTCGACATCTCCGGGGTCTTCCGGGTCGGTGCCGGTGCCACGATGATGGGCACCTCCCTGTCCCTGGCGCTGGCCGGCGTGGGCCACCTGGTCGGCGTCGGCGTCGGCATCGCCATGATCGTCGGCCTGCTCATCTCCTACGGGGTGCTGCTCCCGATGCGCACCTGGGGCGCGGCAGTGGCCGACAAGGACCTCGCCGACTTCGTGGGCGCCACCTTCGCCAGTGAGGTGCGGATCGTCGGCGCCGGCGCCATCGCCATCGCTGCCATCTGGACCTTCCTGAAGATCCTCGGTCCCATCGTCACCGGCATCCGCGAGTCCCTGGCCTCCAGCGCCAAGCGCGACGCCGGTGAGGAGATCCCGCTGACCGAGCGCGACCTGTCGATGAAGACGGTCATCGGCGTCACCGTCGGCTCCATGCTGCCCATCGGTGTGCTCCTGTGGCTGTTCCTGCACGGGACCTCTATGGCTCACCACGCCACGGGCCTCATCATCGTCTCCATCCTCTTCATCCTGCTGACCGGACTGGTCGTCGCCTCGGTGTGCGGCTACATGGCCGGCCTCATCGGCTCCTCCAACTCGCCGATCTCCGGCGTCGGCATCCTCGTGGCGGTCACCGCGGCCGCGCTGGTTCGCACCATCGCCACCACCTCCTCGCCTGACGACGTCCGCACCCTGGTGGCCTACACCCTGTTCGTCACCGCGGTCGTCTTCGGCGTGGCCACCATCTCGAACGACAACCTCCAGGACCTCAAGACCGGCCAGCTCGTCGACTCCACCCCGTGGAAGCAGCAGGTGGCGCTCGTCATCGGTGTCGTCTTCGGCGCCATCGTCATCCCTCCGGTGCTCAGCCTCATGCAGGGCGCCTTCGGCTTCGCCGGCGCTCCCGACGCCGGTGACGACGCTCTGGCCGCACCCCAGGCGAACCTCATCAAGCACCTGGTTCAGGGCGTCCTCGGCGGGGACCTCAACTGGAGCCTGCTGGGGCTGGGCGCCCTCATTGGCGCCGTCGTCATCGCCATCGATGAGATCCTGCGCCGTAACAGCAAGTACTCCCTGCCGCCGCTCGCCGTCGGCATGGGCATGTACCTGCCCACTGCCGTCACCGTCATGATCCCGATCGGTGCCGCCCTCGGTCACCTCTACGACCGCTGGGCCGAGCGCACCGCCAACCCGGAGCGGGCCAAGCGCATGGGCACGCTCATGGCGACCGGCCTCATCGTCGGCGAGAGCCTCGCCGGGGTGGTCTACGCCGGGATCGTCGTGGCCTTCGGCGGCAAGGCGGACCCGCTGGCCATCATGCCCGAGAGCTTCGCAGGCATCGCCCCCTGGGTGGGCGTGGTGCTGTTCGTCGGCACTCTGTGGTACCTCTACCGGGGCGCCCGCCAGGAGAGCACTCGCGACTGAGGGGCGCTGCTGGAGTCTCTGGCAGCCATCGTTTCCTCCGACCGTCCTCGCGGTCGCCGTCCCTGCACTAGGCTGGGCGGCGGCCGCGAGGACGCGTAGTACCAGGAGGACCTCATGACTTCGACAGCACCAGCAGTTTCCGTGGCATGCGGGATCGACATCGGCGGATCGGGCGTCAAGAGCGCCCTGGTCGACCTGGCCACGGGCACGTTCATTGGTGAGCGCGTCCGCATCGACACTCCCGAGGAGTCCACACCCGCGGCCGTCGCCGAGGTCTGCCGCGAGCTCCTTGAACAGCTCGAGGTGGGCGACGACGTCCCGGTCGGCGTGGCCCTGCCCGCTCCGATCGTCCACGGCACCGTCCCCTTCATCGCCAATCTCGACAAGTCCTGGACGGGCGTCAACCTCACCGAGCTCATGCGCGAGCACTTGGGTCGGCCGGTGACAGGACTCAACGACGCCGACGCCGCGGGCCTGGCCGAGGTCGCCTTCGGTGCCGCCAAAGACGTGCCCGGGACCATCATTGTCACCACCCTGGGCACCGGGATCGGCTCGGCCGTCATTGTTGACGGAACCCTGGTCCCCAACACCGAGCTCGGGCACCTGGAGATTGACGGCTACGACGCCGAGAGCCGGGCCTCGGCCGGGCAGCGCACCGCCCAGGACCTGTCCTGGAAGAAGTGGGCCAAGCGCCTCCAGCGCTACTACTCCCACGTGGAGATGCTCTTCTCCCCGGACCTGTTCGTCGTGGGCGGGGGCGTCTCCCGCAAGCACGAGAAGTACCTGCCGCTGCTGGACCTCAAAACCCCGATCGTGCCGGCCCAGCTGCTCAACACGGCAGGCATCGTGGGGGCCGCCTACCAGGCCTCCCGCGCCCGCGCCTCCTGAGAACCCGCGCAGTCCGGCGCGACGCGATGCAGAGCGGAGCAATGGTGAAGCGAGGCGTCGGAGTGGGGAGACCGGACCTGGCATCCTGAGAACATAGGTGTGACGCAGGTCGCGCAGAAGTCGTTTGACAGGAGTCGGCTAGGCGTGGCTATAGTACTCCTCGCTGCCGACGCAACCGCACGGTTCGACGGCAGTACCGGACGGCAGAAGCGCCGAACCGGAAGGGTCATCCTACCGGTATGGAAAAAGCAGAATAGTTCAGAGATCAGGGTCACGTGATCCGAATTTGATTCCCGAACGACAACCTGCTTATGCTAATCCGGTCGCCTTCGAGAGGCAAGCAAGGAGTTCTTCCTGGTCTTAAATCTC